>Ga0156558_1006_pt1 | contig 105179 bp, 91 predicted proteins | sample RifOxyB2_FD_111953 | JGI IMG/M metagenome (GOLD analysis project Ga0156558, IMG submission 111953) | Ignavibacteria bacterium RIFOXYB2_FULL_35_12
ACTTTTATTCCTGCTTGTGATGCTTTACTTAGGTCTTTATTGTACTCTTAATATCTTTACACAAAAAACAAAAACTTAAATGACAATACTATAATTTATTTTTTAGGATTGAAAAAAGACATTAAAAAAGTCGTCATAGAGAAGTGTGGCTCATTGAAACCTTGTATTCATGGCTCTGATGCTCATACAGAAGAAAAACTATTTGAACCTGACGAGCAAAGATATTGCTGGATCAAGGCTGATCTAACTTTTGATGGATTTAAACAGATAGTTTACGAGCCGGAACCTGGTGAACGTGTAAAAATAAGTCCGGTTGAGCCTGATCAGAAAGACGACTACAAAATTATATCAAAGATTCGATTTACTAATACAAATGATTTTCCCGAAGAAATCGAGTTTAATAAAAACCTTTGTTCAATTATTGGTAGCCGGTCATCAGGCAAATCAGCGCTACTTGCTTATGTAGCACACTCGGTCGATAAAGAGCTAGCGGAAGAATTGGTTAAAGGTCCGGGAGAAGGAGCAGATTATTACTGGGACAAAATAGACTTAGTACATTCAATTGAGTGGGGCAATAGACAGTCAAATGATGAAAGCCCAGGGAAAATTGTTTACATCCCTCAGAATTACTTATTTAAGGAAAGTAAAAATTCAGACGAAATCAAAGAAAAAATCAAACCAGTTTTGTTTAAAGTTCTTCCCCATTTTAAAATTAAGTACGAACAGGCAGTCAATAATATAGGTGTGTACAATCAGCAAATCTCGGGTCAAATTGACAATTGGTTTGATCTTTCTGACTCCATCAAATCACTTGACGAACAATTAAAGAACTTGGGAGATAAAACAGCAATCGAAAAAGAGAAAGAAGAGATTGAATTAAAAATAAAAAATTTGAAAGAGAAAAATCAGTTAAGCAACGAAGATTTAAAGCAGTATCAAGAAATAAGTGCTGTCCTATCAAAACATGCAGGTAGAATAGATGTGATAAATACGGAACTATCACAAATATCCAATGTTTCCGAAGAACAGAATTATTTTATTGAATTAAAGGTTACTCTTTCTCCATCGATGGCAAGTTTACCGAAGGGACTCCAAGACGTAATTAAAAAGAGCTTAGAGAAAAAAGAGGATGAAATTCTGAAAGAAATCAATAAGCAAGTTGTAAATTATAAAAATACTATCGAAAGAGAGAAGACGGAGGCGGAGGAGACTATCGCAAAGATTAAAGAAGAAAAGAAAGAGCTTATCGAGAAATATCAGAAAAATATTGAGCTAGAGGGGCATGTTAAAAAATTAAACGAGTACAACGAAACTATTGGTAAAATCAATGAGACGGCAATGGAAAAGAATAATTCAAAAAACCAGTTAGAAAAATGTGAGGAAGTTATCAAGTTTGCAATAGATCAAAGAAAATCTCTCATAAAAGAATTGGCAACGAATATAGATAACGCAGATCAGAGCACTCTAAAGGGTATTAAATATGGAGTGGAGTATGGGTTTGATGAAAATCTTGAGGAAGTCACGCAAAAAATAAATATCAAGGAAAAATCGAAATTTATTGAGAAGGGTAAATTGAGTATCGACGAGATCAGAGAAAAACCAGGTGAGTTTTTATCTGATTTGTATTCTGGGGAACAAAAAATTATTAAGGGTAATGAAAAGAAGCAGGTTGCTCGAGACGTCTTATCACTGACAGAAAAAATTCTTTTTAATGCAGAAATGGAAGGAGATAAAATTGGTGGATTTTCTGAACCAACAATGACACCGGGAAAGAGAGCGTTGTTCCTACTAAGGTTAATACTCGCAGAATCCGAAGATACTTGGCCGTTGTTGATTGATCAGCCGGAAGACGACTTGGATAGCAGATCAATATACGACGATATTGTTCCATTTTTAAAAGACAAGAAAAAAGAACGACAAATTATTATGGTAAGTCATAATGCAAATCTTGTAATTGGGTCAGATTCTGAGCAGGTTATTGTAGCTAATAGACATGGAACTGATAGAAAAAATGCTGACGGGAGACAATTCAATTATCTTACTGGAAGTCTGGAGTACTCTAAAACAAAAGACGAGGATTGTGAAGATACGCTCGAATCTCAAGGAGTGTGTGAACATTCTTGTGAAATCCTGGATGGAGGAAGGATCGCATTCGAACAAAGAAAAAATAAATATAAAATTAAATAATCTCTGAAAAAATGTGGTGGAGCTGGAGATTTACCAGTTGGTTTACAAACTTTACAACCCACCTACGAAGAAGTTAAAATAATAGACTTAAACATAGAGCAGATAATCAGCAATGAAGAGTATGAAAGATTTGATTTAAGAGAATAGTTTACTTATGGTTGTTTTCTAGGTAACGATATCTGGAATTGTTTAATGAAAGCGTTACCGTTTTGATTGCAAATGACTTTTACAGCAGTTGTATTTAAGGTATGCATAGTAGCGTGAAAAACTGAAAGAACTTTTTCCTGCAAATCCTGATCACTTTCCAAATCCATAATCTTTAATCCTATATCTTTTGCCTGTGTAATACTTATATGCTTACCGTGGGTCTTAAAATTATCATGGTTGGATAAAAATTCCGAAATTTCTTCAGATTTCTTTCCGTCTTCACCTTTGAACATATAACTTCCAAGCCAAGTTTTTACCAAGTCTCTGCCAAAGTCAATTTGATTTTGGCATTGAACAAGTAAAGCAGGTCCATATTGACTCAACATCGGAAGCCAAGAATTTAAATTCTTAGGATTATCAGCGCAATCTTTTTGTGCTTTCCTAAATTGTTCCATAATTGCTTGAGCGGGCACTGCCTGAATACCAACCTGTGTATTTAGAATAAACTGCGGGTCAATTGGCCCTATAAAGGAATGCTTTCCCATTACTATTTCATCTGCTGCTAAAGCAAGCATAGTTCCTGCCGACATTGCAGCTTGTGGTATTATAATGCGAATGTCATTGAACTTTTGTCTTAAATAAGTCACAATAGCATCCGTAGCCTCTGCCGAACCGCCGCCTGTGTGTAATATTAAATCTAATTTGTTACCTTTTAATCCATGGATAGCTTCCATAAATGCCTGCAAATCTTCGTCTGTAATAGAGATAATATTTGCTGGTATATCGCCAGTCGTCCAGCGTGAAGCATAGATAATAGTATTTCTCTGAGTTTTGTTTGTTAATTCTGTTAAATATTTATTTCGAACAGTATCGAATGCAGCTGGATTATTATTCTTCAGTTCATTTTGGATTTCAGCTAATATTTTGCCCCAAGTCGGCATTTTATTCTATAGAAGTTTGATTGGAAGCTTTTGAAAGGGATTGTTCATTTAATAAAGTGAGATAATTCAAATAACTTTCCTGCTCAACTCTCATCGAGTTAAATGTCTCAATATTATTTTCTATATCCGGATAAATTTCTTTAGCTTTTTTTTCCAATTCAGCAAAAATTTCTAGGATTTTTTTTTGAGTATCCTCACTTTTCATACTATTACCCGTTTCTGATTGTTTGATAATTAAAATTACAAATTCATTATTTCATTTGCAAAGAATGAACATTCCATTTATATACTTAATGGGATTTCTTAACCACCAAGCCAATACAACGCATCTAGAAGATCAATTGACATACTTGTAAACCTTTGGCTTAATGGTATGCAATCCGTCTTTGGTGGACTACAACCTCACCCACTAAAACGTTAAAACTTGTCCAGCTAGATGCAAGGAGTGTAAAAAAAATTAAACTGTAATAATGGGAATTTATTTATCTGCTTTCTCAAAATACTTTTTCATTGGTATAAAATAAAAATCCCTCCAACCTTTTTATAGTTTTCGCCTTGACTATCTAGAATATTCGTGTGAAGCAGGGACTATGGAAATATCAAATCAATAAACAAACGGCATTTATAAAATTTCCATCGTTATAAGCGATTTTAATTCTTTTCCAATGGCTCCCACTCACCAAAGTATTCGATATTCACTTTAACCTGGGGATCTGTTTGATAACTCTCAAATGAATTATAATACCAGCCCATAAATTCGGAATCACCTCCACCATGTGTTGTTATTAAAAATCTATTTGGCAGGTGACCGATATTCATTGCTCTGTCTCTTGGTAAAGGTTTATCGCCCCCTTGGGGATCTATAGGAATCCATCCATAATTCGGGAGATATATTTCGGGCCAGCGGTGAAACACCTCATCTATACTCGCATCATCACCGCGGACAACAATACTGCCAACGTATCTTGCGGGCAGTCCCGCTGCACGGCATAGCGCAATAAAGCTGAATGTATATTCAGAGCACGAGCCTGTACCTCTTTGTAGGACAACGGGTGCAACATTCCATCCACCCTCTAATTTATATTCAAGCGTGCTGCGGACATAATCGAAAATTTTTCGTGCAATCCAGTAAGTATTCTTTTCTTCACCAACGACTTTCTTAGATAAATCCTGAATAAACCTATCATCTAACTGATATTTACTTTCGTTGGAAGTATAGTTTTTTCTAATGTCTTCAGGTATAGCTGCAATAGTGCCGCATCTATCAGGAAAAATAAAATAGTCAATATCGGAAACTTCACAATTTACAATCATAATTGATTGAATCTTTGTTTCAGTTTTAACATCCTTATAATTAAAATGTGCAAATTCCTGTGACCACTTATCCTTAACCTTGGAATAATTGTTGGGCAGAAATTCCATGTTTATTATTTTCTGTTGAGGAAGATTTTCTGGAATTGCGATATAAACATCAAGATTTTTTAATTTGCCTTGCCCATAAGGTGTAACTTCATGTGTGAATGTTACTTTTGCCTTTCTAGTATTATCTAACTTATAAGTATCAGAATCCTGGCGAATAATTTTATAGATCTGATCTGTTTGATAATCAACATTCCATAAATACTCGCCATCCCACGCTAATCCTACCGGATAAGGACCAGGCGAATCAATTATTACAATAACTTCACCTTTATCTGGATCAATCATATAAATTTCATTTTGAAGGCGATCGGTACACCAAAGATAGGATCCATCAAAAGTTAGTCCTCCTGCGGAACTTGCTGGAGCATCAATAGATTTGATTGCAGTTCCATCACTTAGATCAATCATCATTATTTTTTTTGCTTTAGAGTCGCTTACCCAGAGTGTTTTCCCATCCCAGGCTAAACCTTGTGGATTATCGCTTGGTGAATCAATTGTAAAAAGAATTTCACCCGATTGAGGATCAATCTTGAAAATCTTTTTTTGTTTTTCATCTGCATTCCATAAATATTTCCCATCCCACGCTAAACCGGTTGGCCAAAAACCTGGAGAAGGAATCTCTCGGAGTACTTCGCCATTCAACGGATTAATACTGCTTAGTTTGTCGGCTTTGTAATCAGCCAGCCATAAATTTTTACCGTCAAATGTTAATCCTGATGGATTAGAGTATAGTGTGGCAAATTTTTGAACAACCTTACCAGAGTGAGCTGCAATTTCCAATGTGAAGGCAATAACTAAAAATAAAATATTTGTTTTCATATGCACTACCTATGATTGGTTAATATGTCTTTACTTTATCAATCATCCAATTTTTAGGCAATAATTGAAGAAAGTATGGAGGAAAATAAAATAAATTCTAATGTATTACTATATCTATTTCTTTTTAATGGAATCGATATTAGGAACCTGAGTAGCAGCAACATTCTTGGTTTTAATTTCTGCAGCTTTGCTTTTCCTTGGACGGGTTTTTCCAAAGGTACCTAAATTGATTTTACCACGCTTAGTTTTTTTATCACCTTTACCCATCAATGTGCTCCTTATTTATTATTGAGGAATTAAGATTGACTATTTATTAAAAATTAGCGAATGACTTTCAATCTGAAAAATCAAACAGATATTATTTCATTGAAAAATTAAGTAAGTAAATTATAATTATCCAGAAATTTTACATTTAATTTTTATGAAGCAAATTGTTTTTACAGTCACCTTAATCTATATTTGGAAAACAAAAAAATAGAAATGACTTCACGGAAAAAAGTTAAATTTATCTTCGTAACGGGCGGTGTTGTCTCTTCATTAGGAAAAGGAATTACTGCCTCATCTCTTGGACTTTTACTCAAACAGCGCGGCTTCAAAGTAACCATTCAAAAATTTGATCCTTACATTAACGTTGATCCCGGAACTATGAATCCTTTTCAGCACGGGGAGGTTTATGTGACCGATGATGGTGCTGAAACTGATCTCGATCTCGGACATTACGAACGCTTTCTTGATGTGAATATGACAAGAGCAAATAACACTACAACGGGACAAGTCTACAATGAAGTTATAACCAGAGAAAGACGCGGAGATTATTTAGGTGCAACAATTCAGGTCATTCCACATATCACCGATGAAATTAAGCAAAGGATGACTAAGCTTAGCGAGTTAGGTGAGTATGACATCATTATTACTGAGATCGGTGGAACTGTTGGTGATATCGAGAGCTTGCCTTTTATTGAAGCAATGCGGCAGCTAATGTTACAATTCGGAAGAAAAAATACTTTAAGCATTCATGTAACTCTTGTACCATATATTCCCGCTGCCGGTGAAGTTAAAACAAAACCAACTCAACACAGTGTAAAGAATTTGCTTGAACTTGGAATTCAACCCGACTTATTGATTTGCCGATCTGAGAAAAAATTAACAAGAGAAATTCGAGATAAGATTGCCTTATTCTGCAATGTTGAGCCTAAGTGTGTTATTTCCGCATATGATTGTTCGTCAATTTATGAAGTGCCGCTGGTATTGTTTAAAGAAAAGATGGATCAAATAGTTGTCGAGAGATTACGTATCGCCGATAAAAAAATAAAGCTTGAGGACTGGGAAAATTTGGTTGAGGCAATAAAAAATCCATCAGGCGAAGTTGAGATTGCTGTTTGCGGAAAATACATTGAACACACCGATGCTTACAAGAGTATTATGGAGTCTTTTATTCATGCTGGTGCTGAGAATAATGTTAATGTTAAAGTAAGGCGAATAAGAGCCGAGGCTTTTGAGGAAGAGCAACCGGAAAAACTTTTAAAGGGTGTGAATGGAATTCTGATACCGGGCGGATTTGGTGAAAGAGGAATTGAAGGCAAAATAAATGCAATCAGATATGCAAGAGAAAATAATATTCCTTTCTTCGGAATTTGTTTAGGGCTGCAATGTGCCGTAATAGAGTTTGCAAGAAACGTTTGCGGGATGAAAAAAGCTCACAGTTCAGAATTTAAAAAGTCTAACTTTAGTGTTATTGATTTGATGACAGAACAAAAAAGCATAAAAAATATGGGAGCTACGATGCGTCTTGGTGCTTATCCGTGTATTATTCAATCAGGTACTAATGCACATGCTGCATACAAGACGGATTATGTTTCTGAAAGGCATCGTCACAGATATGAAGTCAACAATAAATTCAGAAGAACACTTTCAGAACATGGAATGATTTTCAGCGGTTTATCACCGGATAGGGAATTGGTTGAGATGATTGAAATTCCTGATCATCCTTGGTTCTTAGGTTGTCAGTTTCATCCTGAACTTAAATCAAGGGCAACAAAAGCTCATCCTTTATTCAGGGAATTTGTAAAGGCGGCATTAAAATATTCCGAAGAAAATAACTTTTCTCAGACAGATGCTTAGAATTTCTTTCGTTTTTACATTTCTAATTATAAATTCTAAATGAATAATGAACAATAAAAATTTTAACAAATATATTCTAAATCTTGTCTTGGCAGTAATTCTTTTCTCATTTTTTACTTTAACCGTATTTTCACAAAGCATATCCAAAGAAATTAAAGTTGGATTAGAGCTTTGTTATAATTTTAAATGGAACCAAGCTGAAGAAAATTTCTCAGGTATTATAAAAGAACATCCCGAAAAAACAGATGGGTATCACTTCTTATCCGGAATATATCTTTGGTATTATCTTGGTAACCGTAATAAGGACGATTTTACCAGTTTCGTCAAATATTCAGATAAAGCAATAGAAATAGCACAGGCTGAATTGGATGAGAAACCACAAAACTCATACATAAATTATTTGCTTGGAAGTAATTATATGTATCGTGCTATCGCATTTACAAGAGAAGAAAATTATTTGGATGCAGTATGGGCGAGTAAAAAATCCGAGACATACTTGAATGCTGCATTAGAACTCGATCCTAAATTCACCGATTCATATTTAGGTTTAGGGCTATATAATTTTGCAGTTGGGCAAATCCCTTCTGCTTTTCAATGGGCATTAAGTCTGGCCGGTATTCAAGGTGACAAACAAATCGGAATTAATTATATTAAAAAGGCGGCAACACAAGGAAGATTAGCTAAAGTTGAAGCACAATATTACCTGTCGCAAATACTTTCTGAAGTTTTATTTGAGAATGAAGCTGCACTTTACTATTTGAGGAATTTAATTAGAAAATATCCAGATAATCTTCTGTTTAATTATTCGTATGCCGTTCTTGAAGTGAAGGAAAGAAATTTACGAGATGCACAGAAAATTCTATCAAAAATTGTTTGTTTAGATAATCCGAGATTCAGCCAGATAATTTCGTTTTCAAATTTTCTTATGGGTGATATTTTCTTTCGCAGAGATCAATTCGATTCCGCAAAAGTTTATTATCTCTCTTTTCTTGAATCAACTCCAACTAATGATTATAATGGAATTGCGAATTATAGATTGGCGTTATCCTACGAATTAACCAACGACAGGAAGAATGCTGAAAAATATTTTAACGTTTGCGGAAACGGCAATATGGATTTGGAGGACGATCAATTTGCAAAAAGAAAAGGAGAGATTTACTCGCGCAGAACAATATCAGCCAATGAAATTGAGTTGATGCGATATGCAAATTTGATCGAAACTGGGAAATATCAAAATGCATACGATTCATTAAAGATAATTTTACCTAAATTAAAAAGCGATTGGCTGAATGCTGAAACTCTGCTTAATCTTAGCGAAGCATCATTTATGCTCGGTAAATTAGATGAATCGTTAAGCTGTGCATTGTCGGCAAAAGAGATAAATCCATCTGATGAAAAATGGATAGCACCTTTTGCTGCATATTATGCCGCTCGAGTCTATCATAAAAGAAATGATAGGGATAATACCGCGGCTATGATTGAGCAAGTTGAAGATTATAGTGATTTCGATTATCAGAGTAAGCTCAAGAATCTGCTCTTTACTCTTGTGGAAAAAGAATAATCACGATTGTTATTACCTAAATTTGATTGACAAAATTTCATCATTTATTTAATTTCGTGCACTTTTTAATCGATTTTTAACTTGAATATAGCAGTTTTTGTTTCGGGTCGAGGATCTAATCTGAAAGCTATCTTAACTTCAGAAGAATTAAAACAGTTAGTTGAAGTAAAAGCCGTAATAAGCGATAAAATTTCTTGTCCTGCATTTCAAATTGCCGAAAATTTTTCTATTCCGACTTATTCCATTGGTGATAAAGCAGGGCGTATTAACTATGAGGAGCTGATTCCTTTGCTCCTTGATTTGAAGATTGATCTAATTGTTCTTGCCGGATTTTTGAAATTAATACCACATGAATTGATCGATTTATTCAGAAACAGGATAATAAATATTCATCCGGCATTGCTTCCTTCATTTGGGGGAAAAGGACTGTACGGATCAAATGTGCATAAAGCTGTGTTTGAATCATCTGCAAAAGTTTCGGGTGCAACAGTTCATTTTGTCGATTACACTTACGATACCGGAAATATTATTGCTCAAAAATGTGTTGATATATCGGATGTGAATTCATCGGAAGAAATTGTCGAGAGAGTAATTAAAATTGAACACGAACTTTTGCCATATGTACTGAAAAAATTCGCTCTTGGAAAAGTTAACATTGTTGATAAGAGAGTTGTTGTCCATTAGCTAACGGTTTAAAAATTTTTTATTTCTAATTGGATTATATTTGAAAAAATTTGCCCTGCTTACTGTATCAGATAAAACAAACATTATCAGTTTAGCCCAAGCACTATTAAAACACGATTATCAAATTATTGCAACAGGAAAAACCGCACAGGTTCTTTCTGATTCCGGCTTGAAAGTAATTGAGATTAGTTCGATTACAAATTTTCCGGAGATATTTGATGGCAGAGTAAAAACTCTTCATCCCAAAATATTTGGAGGAATTTTATTCAGACGGGAACATGAAAGAGACAAGATAGAAGCTGCTCAAAATTCAATTGAGCCGATAGATATTGTATGTGTTAATTTGTATCCGTTTGTAAAAGTTGCAGAAAAACCCGATTCAAACTTAGAAACTGCAATTGAGAATATTGATATTGGCGGACCGAGTTTGATCAGAGCTTCCGCAAAAAATTATCAATCGGTTTCGATTCTTACAAATCCAGATCAATATGAATCTTTCATACAAGAATTAAATCGTGGTGAAATAAAATTAGAGACACGTAAAAAACTTGCTGTAGAAGCTTTCTCTCACACTGCCTATTATGATACATACATTGCTAATTACCTTGAGAATAAATTAGAGGTTAATTCAAACTACTTTAGACTAAACTATCCGCTGCAGAAAAAATTGCGATATGGTGAAAACCCTCATCAGAATGCTGCTATCTTTGGAAACTTTGAAGAGTACTTTGAAGTATTTCATGGGAAAGAAATTTCGCACAACAATATTTTGGATATGGTAGCGGCGGTTCAGTTAGTTGAAGAATTGGGCACAAACTCGTGTGCAATAATCAAGCATATGAATCCGGCTGGTGCCTCTGCATTGCAAAATCCACTTGATTCCTACACTCATGCGTTGAGGTGTGACCCCGTTTCGGCTTTTGGGGGAATAGTTGCTATAAATGGTAGAATAGATGTAGATTTGGCAGAGAAATTGAACGAGATATTTCTTGAAATCGTTTGTGTAACTGACTTTACGCCAGAATCAATCAAAATCTTAACTAAAAAGAAAGATAGACGATTAGTAAGGCAAAAAAAGCCTATCTCGCATGAAAAAATTTCCTATAGGAATATTCCCGGCGGTATTTTAGTCCAAGATGCTGATAGAGCCACGCTTGAAAAAGATGAAATGAATTTTGTTACTGATATTAAGCCTGATCAAAACCAGTTAGATGATTTAATTTTCGCATGGAGCGTAGCAAAACATACAAAATCGAATGCTATCATATTCGCCAAACATAAGTCAACATTAGGAATCGGTGCCGGTCAGATGTCACGATTGGATTCATCAAGAATAGCTGCTCAAAAAGCACATCAGCAGGGATTAGATCTCAAAGGTTCAGTTGCTGCATCAGATGCATTTTTTCCTTTCGCCGATGGATTATTGGAAATAATAAATTGCGGTGCAACTTCTGTAATTCAACCAGGCGGTTCTATTCGCGATAGCGAAGTAATTCAAGCAGCTAATCAAAATAAAATATCTATGATTTTTACCGGAATCAGGCATTTTAAACATTAAGAGACACAATGGGTTTATTTGACTTTTTTTCAACTGATCTAGCAATAGATTTAGGCACTGCTAATACTTTAATTTACGTGAAAGGTAAAGGTATCGTTCTAAATGAACCTTCAATTGTTGCCTTCGATAAAAATACCAAAAAGATCATAGCACTTGGTTCCAAAGCAAAAGAAATGCAAGGCAGAGAACATAAAGAAATTCGTGTTAGTCGACCAATGCGTGATGGTGTAATTGCGGATTTTGAAATTGCCGAAGGCATGATCAGAGCATTCATTAAGAAAGTTAGAGCAAATGCAATTTCAACAAGAAGAGTTGTGATTGCAGTACCGAGCGGTGCAACTGAAGTTGAAAAAAGAGCTATAAGAGATAGTGCAGAACATGCTGGCGCAAAGGAAGTTCACCTTATTGCAGAGCCAATGTCCGCAGCTATAGGAATCGGAATTGATGTTGATGCTCCTGTGGGTAATATGATTATTGATATTGGCGGTGGAACTACTGAAATTGCAGTTATTGCTCTTTCAGGAATTGTAAATGAAGAATCAATTCGTATCGCCGGTGACGAAATGAATTATGCTATTATGCAGTTCTTCAAGAAAAATCATAACATACTTATTGGTGAAAGAACAGCCGAAGCAATTAAATGTGAAGTCGGTTCAGCAGTTCCTTTAAAGGAAGAAATTACAATTCAAGTAAAGGGGCGCGATTTAGTTGGTGGTGTTCCTAAAACTACTGAAGTTAGTTCAGTTGAAATTAGGGAAGCTTTAAATGAATCTATCATTCAGATTGTTGATGTAGTTAAACAAACTCTGGAAAGGACCCCACCTGAACTGTCTGCAGATATTCTTGATCGAGGTGTTATGATTACAGGCGGCGGAGCTTTGCTTAAAGGATTGGATGAAAGAATTCGCATGGAAACCAACTTACCTGTACATGTTGCAGAAGATCCATTAACCGCAGTTGTTCGCGGTGCCGGTAAAGTGATTGAAAACTTAAATCACTATTCTAACGTTTTAATTCGACATAGAAGATATTAATGCTTCGTTTTATATCAAGCGTTTGGTGGAATTTTAAAGAATATTTAATCCTCATTCTTCTTCTTGTCATTAGTTTCATTAGTCTTTCCTTAAATCAAAATCCGGCAATCAAAAAAGTAAGAGCAATTGCATTCGGAAGCTTTGCTGCTTCGACAGCAATATTATCCGACATTGTTAACATTGCGAAAGTAAAAAGTGAAAATGAACGGCTCCGCGAAATTAATGCTGAGTTAATGCTGCATGTAAATAAATTACGCGAGTATGGCGTTGTTAACGAAACATTACGAAAAATGATTGGACTGAAAGACACGCTAAAATATCCTTTGATTCCAGCGCTTACAGTTTCAAAATCATTTACAATTGCACAAGGAACAATAACTCTTAATGTAGGATCGGATAATGGAGTTAAACCAGGTATGCCTGTTATAAATGAAAAAGGTTTGATTGGAATTATTTATGCGACTTCAAAAGATTATTCTATTGCAAGAACACTAAAAAACTTTGAGCTTAAGTTGGTTGTTAAAAATGAAAGAAGCAGAGTTGACGGAATTCTAAAATGGAATGGGGAAGACTTAGTTATTGTTAACGTACCCAAAACTTATGATATAGAACCGGGAGATCGTATAATCTGTTCCGAACTTAGCTCCATTGTCTCGTTACCAATTCCAATTGGAGTAGTTGTTGGATTGCAGAATGTACAAACAGGTATTTTCAATTTGGTAAAGATTAAACCTTATGCGGATTTTTCACGGACTGAGAATGTTTTTGTGATTGGTGTTATCGAAAGTAAACAAAAGAAAGATTTAGAATTAAATTTCTTTAAGAGATAAGTTTGATGCGTGTATTATACATCTTTGCTATAATTCTCTTTTTTCCTTTACTCCTTCTGCAATCAACTCTTGTGCCTCTGATATCAATTGTCGGAATCATTCCAGATTTAATACTAATTCTTTTAGTCTATTTCACTTTAAGAATGGGACAAATTCACGGAACTGTTTTAGGCTTTATTTATGGTTTTCTTTTAGATATGATAACAGGTAATATTTTTGGCAGTGCAATGATATCTAAAACAATAAGCGGATTTGTAACTGGATATTTTTACAATGAAAATAAGCTTGACTTCTATTTTAAGTCATTCGTCTTTTCCTTAATCGTTTTATTAAGTTCTACAATAGACTCATTTGTTTTTTCGTTTTTTTCATCAGTGGAATTGGAGAAAAGTATTTTACTCAGATTTTTTGAACAAGGTATGTTTCCAGGAATTTATACAGCCATAATCAGTTTAGTTTTAGTAATGTTTCATCCAAGGAGAAATCCCTTTTGAGAATCCCGAACATTGGTTCAATCCAAAGAAGCGCTGTAATTTATTTTGTGATAATCGCATCATTTCTCATGCTGGTTACACGGCTATTTTTAATGCAGATAGTTCAGCAAGAAGCGTATGATGAAAAATCTGCTGACAACAGCATAAAAGCAATTGAGCAAATTCCGTTAAGAGGAATTTTTCTGGATCGAAATGGAGAAGTGCTTGTAAGTAACGCACCGGCTTATACACTCCGTGTTCTGCCTTCAGATTATGATACCAGCTTGAACAGCATTTTGGAAACTGTGATAGATCTTCAGCCGGGTTTAATTTCTAAAATCCTTCATACTAATAGAATTTACTCCAAGTACATCCCCGTGCGTATCAAAAGAGGAATAGACTTCAAAGCAGTAGCATGGCTTGAGGAAAATTCTGAATATCTTCCCGGAGTTAGTTACATTGTAGAAATGCAGCGTGGTTATCCTGCTGCTATTGTTGGTTCACACGTATTCGGCTACACCAAGGAAATTTCCCCCGAACAATTGAAACGTGAAAAGGATTATTACAACCCGGGAGATTATGTTGGCCACAATGGATTGGAAAAACAATATGAAAAATTTGTTCGCGGTATAAAAGGATTCAACTATATACTCGTTGATTCAAAGAGAAAGGAAATCGGCAAATACAATGATGGCTTAGAAGATTTATCTTCCACTAAAGGTCAAGATCTTATGCTCTCAATTGATGCCGATGTCCAAAGAATTGCTGAGCAAGAGCTAAAAGGTAAGAGTGGTGCCGTTGTTGCAATTGAACCAAAAACAGGCGAAATAATTGCTCTAGTAAGTGCTCCGGATTACGATCTTAATCAATTTTCTTATGTTACCAGCAAAGAGTTTTTACAGAAGCTGTACGCCAATCCTCTTCGTCCTTCATTCAATCGGGCAACAATGTCAGTTAAGCCGCCCGGTTCAACCTTTAAATTAATGGCAGCAATTGCCGCACTTGATCTTGGAGTGATAACACCAACAACAACAATTTACTGCGGCGGAGGTTTTACATTCGGAAGGTTTTTCAAATGTCATGGCGGAGTTCATGGTTCTCTAACTGTAATTCATGCAATAGAAAAATCGTGCAATACTTTTTTTTATAACCTCATTTATAAAATTGGATTAGACAGATGGGCTGAGTATGCTAAAAGATTAGGATTTAACGGAATGACCGGTATTGATATTGGTGAGGAAGTTCCGGGGCTGATCCCAAATTCCAAATACTATGAAAAAATTTATGGACCTAAATGGCCCAGAAGCATCATGGCAAGCCTTGCAATAGGGCAAGGTGAAGTAAGTGTTACTCCGCTTCAATTAGCCAAATATGTTGCTTTAATCGCGAACAATGGCAATTCTTTTGTTCCTCATGTTGTCAAAGGATATATCGATGACAAAACGAACCATCTAATGCCGTCTACATTTAAAGAAATTAAAACCGGAATAGATCCAAAAGTTTTCGATATCGTGAAAGAGGGAATGTATTTAGTTGTAAATGGTGCCGGCACTGCAACCAGGATAAGAATGAAAGAAGTGAATATCGCGGGTAAAACCGGTACTGCTCAAAATCCGCATGGAAAGGATCATGCTTTCTTTATTGGTTTTGCTCCTTATGAGGATCCCAAAATAGCATTAGCAATTGTCGTTGAAAATGCCGGATTCGGTGCAACATGGGCTGCTCCTATTGCACAAAAGATGATTCAAACATATTTGTTCAAAGATAAAACTAAAAAATTGGAACAAAGATTTACTCCTGAAATAAAACCAAATATTATCGGAGCCTCGCTTGAGAATTGATTATAAGCTTCAGGATAAATTTGATTTATGGTTGATCTTTCCTGCATTAATGCTTATCTGCATTGGACTTGCAGCCATCTATAGTTCTACAATAAATCATCCTTCGGTTCAAAGCAATTTTCAGCGCCAACTAACATGGGGTATCATCAGTGTAATAGCTTTTTTTATAATATATTCACTGCCAACAAATTCTTTAAAGTATATTGGGATTCCTGCGTATGTGCTGTCAATCTTATTATTGATAGCTGTTCTGCTAATTGGAAGAAAAGTGTCAGGTGCTAAAAGCTGGTTGTACTTTAGCGGAATTGGATTTCAGCCATCAGAATTTGCTAAGATAGGAACCATTTTTGCTATCGCTGCATTTTTAAGTCGGAGTAATTCGAATATTGAATCATTAAAAGATATTGCCATTGCACTTGCAATCGGGCTTTTACCGGTGGCTTTGATTCTTCTAGAACCAGACATGGGTACATCAATAACATTCCTTGGTTTAATATTAATTCTCCTTTTCTGGAAGGGAATAAGTCTTTTTGGATTATTTGTTGTTTTATCTCCAGGATTTGTTGCACTATCGTCTTTATTTGGAGTTTACTATTTCATTGGAGCATTTGTGATTGTACTTTTTGTTTTGTTGTTATTTCAAAAAGATATTCTAACAAGCGGTTCAATTCTCGCATTAAATTTAGGCGCAGGGTTTTTTACGGAAGTTGTTTTCAAAGCGCTAAGCCCTCATCAGCAAAATAGAATTCAGTCATTTATCGATCCCGGAGCAGATCCGCTTGGTGCTGGATATAATGCCATTCAAGCAAAGGTAGCAATCGGTTCGGGCGGTTTGTTCGGAAAAGGATTTCTTGCAGGTAATCAAACTCAATTACAATTTATCCCTGAGCAATGGACGGACTTTATTTTTTGTGTTGTTGGTGAAGAGTTTGGATTTATCGGAAGCTTTTTTGTTTTAGGATTATTCATGGTGATGATTTTACGAATATTGAAAATTGCAACATTAGCAAAAGATGAATTTCTGAGTTTGGTTCTAGTTGGAATACTAGTGATCTACTTTATTCATCTAATGATAAATATTGGAATGGTCGTTGGAATCATGCCGATTATTGGAATTCCCTTACCTTTTGTTAGTTACGGCGGAAGCTCTCTCGTTGTGAATATGCTTTTACTTGGGATTGCCGCTAACATTTATAGAACACGAAAGAATTATACTTAAGGACTAACATTTTGCAAGATAGTGATGAAGATTTGCAAACAAACACAGTTCCTTTGATTTTTAGTACTATGCGTTAGGAACTGGGTTTGTGTTCTTGACTTTCGCGTAATTTGACTTAATGACCCAGAATACGCAGTTCTTAGATCGTTTTTAGTCTAAAAGCAGTTTAAGATTGAGATAAAGTTTAAGATAAAGATTAAGAGATCGATTTTAACTTTTGCGTAAGGTGAATTAATAATTTTGGATACATTCGTTTAATTTACATGACAGCACTAGAAAAATTAAAAAAGCAGAATGAAAACCTAAAGTTTATTTGTGTCGGATTAGACACTGATATAAATAAAATTCCTACCTCATTAAAATCACATCATACACCTCTACTAGAATTCAATAAAAAAATAATTGAAGCAACTTATAATCTTGCTGGAGCATATAAATTTAATTTAGCTTTTTATGAGAAGGAAGGTTTGAAAGGCTTAGATTTATTACATGAATCAATTCAGTTAATACCATCCGATATTTTAATTATTGGAGATGGGAAAAGAGGGGACATTGGTAACACTTCTCAAAAATATGCCGAGATGTTATACGATGAATTTAAATTTGATTCGGCTACACTAAATCCCTATATGGGAAGAGATTCACTTGATCCTTTTTTGGCATATAAATCTAAATTGAACTTTATACTTGCTTTAACCTCGAATCCCGGAGCAAATGATTTCGAAAAAATAAAACTCGCTGACAACTCATTTCTCTATCAGGAAGTAATTAAAAAAGTAATGCTTTGGAATAAAAATAACAATTGCGGTTTGGTTTTTGGAGCTACTAAAAAGGAAGAATTACTTAATGATATTGAATTAATTGGCAATTTACCTGTTCTTCTTCCTGGAGTTGGCGCTCAGGGAGGAAGTCTTGAAGAAATTGTAAAGATTTTCAAGCAAAATAGATTGCCCAACTTTCTCATAAATATCAGCAGGGGAATCATCTACAAAAGTTCTGCGGAAGATTTTGCCGATCATGCAAGAGCTGAACTTACTGCTATTAATAAAATTATCACCACAATTATGACTGAATAATTACTTCGGCCATATCTATCAAAATTAAAATTATATATTTCGTCCCTCTGGGACTAAAATGTTTTGTCCTTTTATTTACATCTTATCCCGTAAGGGACTGAATGTTTATAGCTGCATGTGCTACTCAAAAGCAAATAAGTCCCGTAGGGACAGAATTAGGGAATTAGTTAAATGGTTTATGAAATAGGCTGAATTATAATTTATTAACGTCATCTGAAATTATTTTGGGCAATACTGACTTCTGCATATTTTACAATTACTCAAAGAATACTTAATTTAATTGTGTGCTTAATACTATTTGTATGAAGGTATTGTAAATTGCCGGCAAAGAGTTTAAAAGTTAAAATTACATCTCAAGAATTTACTTTTCGACATGAGATAAAAAAAACTATCTTTCCCCATATTTATGACAATGAAAATTTACTCGAAGACAATAATCTAAAACCAGTTAAATTATTTTCTCGTGAAACTAAAACAGTTTCGAGAAAAGAGAAGATTCAAATTCCTTTTGAACTTTTAATAGAAAATTCACCAGCCGATGTGTTTTTATATTTGAATGCACAGAAACTTGATATGTATTACTCCATCCAGTCGGGTAGGTATTCTTTTAACATTTATCCCAAAGTTGGGAAGAATATTGTCGAAATATTTTATTTGGTTAACGGTTGTAAATCACCTTCGGTTTTTAATAAAATCATCAGCAAATAATTTTAATACCAATGGAAAATAATAAGATAAACGAAAAATTTTTATATGAAATTTGGAAGAAGCAGGACTTTGAGAAAGTACTTCTTAGCCAGGAAAATGAGAAAATTACCGTAGTTGATGCCGGAACACAAAATACTGAGCTGGGCGGTCCGGATTTCAAGAATGCAAGAGTTAAAATTGGTAATATCACATATCAAGGTGATGTTGAAATTGATTTGTTTCATTCTGATTGGAAGGGTCACGGACATTTTCTAAATAAGAAATATAATAAAGTAATCTTACATGCTGTCTTAAATAATAATTCAAATGAACATTTTGTTCTTACACAAGATGGCAGAAAAGTTCAATCAATCCTTCTCGAATCATTTCTTAAAAAAGATTTACGAACGGATATTCAGCAAGCAATTCTTTCTGAAAGAGAAAAAAGACTTAACCACAAAATGCCTTGCAGTCAATTGAATGCAACTGTGAGCAAAAAAGAAAAACTTGCGTACATGTTTGATCTGGGTTTTGCACGGTTTAGGCACAAGCGTGAGAAAATGATGCAGAGATTGAAAGAAATTACCTATCTGGCAGAGCTGAATTTGAAAGAGCCAATCATTCGATACGATCTCGATGAAAATTTCAATCATCGAAAATTTGTAAGTAAAGATTTTTCAAATAAAACTATTTGGCATCAATTAATTTGGGAATCAATATTCGAGGCTTTGGGTTATACGAATAATAAAGATATTATGCGAAGACTTGCTGAAGCCGCTGACATTCGCTTTTTTAATGAATTCATCAATGAGGAAGAATTTGTTTTAATTGCAGAGACAGTTCTGTATAATGTCGCAGGCTTAGTTCCGGAAGTGGAATCGTTACCAGACGAAGAAACCACCGAATACACAAGAAAAATTTATCAGCAGTGGAAAAAGATAGGCAGTAAATACGACGGGCGGACTTTTCATGCAGCCAATTGGCATTTCTTTAAGCTGCGGCCGCAAAACTTCCCAACCATCAGGATGGCAGGTGGTGCCAGGTTGCTCAATAGAATGCTTAAAGAAAATTTAATTGAAAATATAATCGCCTTATTTAAAAAAACGAACAACCCTCGAAGGCTTGCCTCTGATCTGAGAACGCTATTTTTAGTTAAGGCACAAGGATTTTGGAAGAAACATTTTGTTTTTGATCAGCCCTCCAATATTGAGTTAAAATACTTCATTGGCATGTCCCGCGTTGATGAGATAATAATAAACATCATCCTGCCGATCATGTCTATTTATTTTGAAATATTTAATAAGCATGATCTTACAAAGAAAGTGTTAAAGCTTTATTTGAATTATTATCAAATTGGAGATAACAGTGTTGTTATAGAAGTAACAAATACTTTAGGGCTTGATGATGCAGCGAAACGAACTGTGTTCCATCAGGGGATGATAGAACTATTCAAGGAATACTGCACAAAAGAAAAATGTTTAGAATGCAGTATCGGCAAAAAAGTGTTTGTCTAATTATTGCTGGTTAATTTTTTAATATCATCTCTAATTTTTGCTGCCCGCTCATAGTCCTCTGCATCCAATGCTTCTCTTAATTTATTTTGAAGTGAAGCAATTTTTGCTTCTTTTGATCTGGGAACTTTTTGTTCCTCATTACCATCAATTCTTTTTGTAGTTTCCTTTTCACCTTCTTCCGATGGGATAAATCCGGCAGTTTCCAAAACGGATTCCGCAACATAGATAGGTGTTTGTGTTCTTACCGATAAAGCTATAGCATCGCTTGGACGAGCATCAATCTCATTTGTTAATCCTGAAACATCGAGTACAATTTTAGCATAAAAAGTATTTTCTCGCAGTTCATTAATAATAACTTCATTAACTGAACCTCCAAGATTATCAATGATCTGCTTTAAAAGATCGTGTGTTAATGGTCTTGGTGGTTTTATACCTTCAATTTCCAATGCTATTGCCTGCGCTTCGAATGCCCCGATAATAATCGGAAGGCGTCTGACCCCTTCAATCTCTTTTAGCAATATAGCGTAAGCACCACCTGTTGATGGACTCGATGACAGCCCTAATATTTCACATTGAACTTTTTGCAAATAGAATCTCCTAACTTCTTATGATTTAAGCTTTTTTATCTCTGTAACTAATGCAGGTACTACTTCAAATAAATCTCCGGCTATACCATAATCAGCTATACTGAAGATTGGTGCTTCTTTATCTTTATTAATTGCAACAATGTATTTAGCAGATGACATTCCTGCCATATGCTGAATAGCTCCGGAAATTCCGCAGGCAATATAAAGAGAAGGAGACACAGTTTTACCAGTTTGCCCAACTTGTTCACCATGAGGTCGCCATCCGGCATCCACCACTGCACGAGATGCTCCAACTGCGGCATTCAAAGATTCTGCCAATTCTTCAATCATCTTGAAATTCTCCGGACCTTTCATGCCGCGTCCACCCGATACAATTATCTCTGCCTCGGCAACGTCAAGCTTACCCTCTGATTTTTTGAAATTAGCTACACGTGTTTTAACATTTGGGGAATTAACTACAACCGTAGTGATATTTGCATTCTTCGCTTTTTGATCAAGCGCTGCTGTAAAGACATTTGGTCGGAGAGTAAATATCTTTCGTTGAGTGTTTAGTTTAATTTCAATAAATGCCTTACCGGCATAAACGGGGCGGGTAGCAACAAAATCTCCATTTAGCGCTGTAAGATTAGTACAATCTACTATAATTCCACATTCCGAATTTATACTGACTCTCGGCGCTAAATCTCTTCCAAGTGATGTGTTAGAAAATAAAACTATATCAATAGAATTCTCTTTGATGTAATTGGAAAGAATTTCGGTATAAGCCGAAGGTGAATAATTTGCTAGGTCATTATTCTTAAAATGCCTAATACTTTCAATACCATACTTTGCAGCTTCAGTTAGATTTTCGATTGCATCTCCGATGGTTACGATTTCTTTCTCAAAACCATTTTCAGCGGCTAACTTGGACGCCAGACTTACTGCTTCAAAAGATGATTTTTTAATTTTTCCTTCGCGCTGTTCAAGAAACACTAATATTTTTTTAGACATATAATTTTTCCTTAGATTACTTTCGCTTCTTCTCTTAATAGTCGCACAAGTTCAGGCACTGCTGAAGAATCCGTTCCTAAAATCCTGCCGGGATTTTTTGCCGGAGGGCTGTACATTTTTATTATTTCAGAGACATTTTCAACGGAAAAAGCAGGTTTCTCTTCTATAACTTTTTTCTTTGCTGCCATTATTCCTTTTAAAGATGCATATCTTGGTTCGTTCAAACCTTTTTGCGCAGTGATAACTACTGGCAGCTCAGATTCAACAACTTCTCTACCTCCTTCGATTTCACGTTCCGCAATAACTTTTTGATTATCTATTTCCAAATCAACAACAGTTGTAATGCAAGAATATCCAAGCATTTCTGCGGTTAATTGTCCAGTGATTGAATTATCATAATCCACCGATTGTTTGCCCATAAATACCAACTCACAGCCAATCAACTTAATTTCTTCAGCAAGTGCTTTAGCAACAGCAAAAGAATCACGTTCATTATTGTCCTTCAGTAAAATTCCATTATCAGCTCCCATCGCAAGTGCTTTACGAATTGTTTCTTTATTTGCTTCGCCGCCGACACTTATGGCGAATACTTCTCCACCAAATTTTTCTTTAGTTTTTAATGCTTCTTCTATCGCATATTCGTCGTAAGGATTTACAACAAACGTAACTCCTATTGGATCAATTGATTTGCCCTCGGAATTAATTTTTATTTTTGTAGCAGTATCGGGAACATGACTGACGCAAACTGCTATTTTCATTTAACCTCCATTTGTGAATAGAAACTAAGTGAAAATATATATACGAAGTCATATAAAATCAAACCAGCTTTTTTAATTCTTTAAAAGAAATTACCACACAAACAAGTTCTTTCTTGTGAAATTATTATTTAATAATTTTAAACATGAACAATCAAACACTTGAAAATCCTAAAGTAGATATTAATATTGATGAAGACATCTCAATTGGTTTGGCATGTAAAGTAATCCTTCATAATGACGATTGGCATAGCTTTGAAGAAGTAATCAATCAACTGATTAAAGCTATTAATTGTTCTTTTAAAGTTGCACGTGATTTAACATTTGAAGTTCATGTTAAAGGCAAAGCTTTAGTATTCAGCGGTGGGATGAAGGATTGTCTTCGAGTTTCTTCAGTTCTTGAAGAAATCGCATTAAATACAGAAATAATTTCTTAACCAGTAATAATATTTTATATATCAGATTTTCTCATAATTCATGCTTAATTTTTTCTTAATTATTTTCTTCATCATATCCATTAGACAAATGCATGCACAAAACCTCGACTCACTTAAAATAAAGATTGATTCAATATTTAAATCTCTTGAAGGAGATTTTTCTCTTGCTTTCAAGGAAGTTGACAATGAAAAAAATTTAATTCTTATAAATGAAAAGATGATCTTTCATGCTGCCAGCACTATGAAAACTCCGGTAATGATTGAAGTCTTTAAGCAAGCTGCCGAGAATAAATTTAATTTGGATGACCCGGTTGAGATTAATAATGAGTTTAAAAGTATTGCAGATGGTTCACCTTATTATTTAGATATAACAGATGACAGCGGGGAAGAATTGTATAAATTTATTGGTAAGAAAAAAACTATTTATGATTTAGTTTTTGATATGATTACAGTAAGCAGTAATCTCGCTACAAATATTTTAATTGAACTTGTAGGAGCAAAGAATGTTACCGAAACCATGAGAAGCATTGGTGCAAATGATATCCAAGTACTGCGCGGTGTGGAGGATAACAAAGCCTTCCAGTTAGGCTTGAACAATGTTGTGACTGCTTTTGATCTAATGTTGATTTATGAAAATTTAGTTGAGAATAAATTTGCAAGTGATAGTTTGACCAATGAAATGCTAAATATTTTGTTGCAGCAAAAGCACAATTCAAGAATTCCCGCAAAGCTTCCTCAAGATGTTAAAGTTGCACATAAAACTGGTTCTATTACCGGTGTAGGTCATGATTCCGGAATAGTATTTTTGTCTGATGGCAGGAAGTATGTTCTAGTTCTTTTGTCAAAAAATTTAAAAGATGAGAAAGCGGTGATTGAAGCAGAAGCGGAAGTCTCAAAAATCATTTATGATTATGTTATAAATAACTAATCTACCACTGTGGAGAGAGGTATTATCAGCCGGAGGTTGATGAGCCTCTGGCTCAGAACTCTCGGTACGCTTTCACGTACACACGCTCTCCAGGCGTGCCATCAGCCTAAGGCTGACACTCCTGCATCTTTATTTTTTAATTGTGAGTCTAGAAATTTCCTACCAACCCCACATTTAAGAAATTTTTCGCGCTGTCTTGCTTCAGGTTCCGTTTTAAATTCCTCAGAGTAAATTAGTGCCCATGGGGTTCCATTTTTAGTAAAGGTGCTTTTCCCTTGATTATGCTGAGAAAGCCTTTTGAGGAGATTAGAAGTGAACCCGACATATCGCTTTTTTAGTTTATCGCTCCAAAGCACATAAACGAAAAACATATTTTACCAGATTTATCGCGGAAAGAGAGAGATTCGAACTCTCGGTACGCTTTCACGTACACACGCTCTCCAGGCGTGCCAGTTAAACCACTCCTGCATCTTTCCTAAATTGTTTTTGGTTTTCAGGCGTGCCATCAGCCTAAGGCTGACACTCCTGCATCTTTCCAAACACAAATCAAATATAAAAATATCGAATGCCTTAACCAAAGAAATTGGAAATCAATGAAGAAGGTACCGATAGTAATAATTTTGAGTTTGAAATTTTAATTCAAAATTTATTTTAATAGATTGCAATCAAATTTAATGATATTGCATCAAGTGGATTCTGAAATTTTAATTCAATCGATATTAACCGTTCTTTCTGCAATAACTGGAGCCGTAATTATATTCATGGTTAATTTAAACCATGAAAAATTATGTGCCTTAATTTCTTTTTCTGCGGGAGGACTTTTGGGTGCAGCGGTATTTACCCTAATTCCCGAATCTCTACATTCACTGAATACCACAGAAGTAATCTTGGGAATATTCAGTGGATATTTATTATTCTGGTTATTAACAAAATATTATTCGCATGTTTGCCCTGCTTGTTCTGCTTCTCACTTTGATGAAAGAACAACTGAAAAATTCTCTGAAATTGCTCGTGCTTTGTTGATAGCTCTTTCCATTCATTCCTTTCTGGATGGAGTAGCCGTATCAACTAGAGGGGTCGTTGAAAACATATCGAATACCTCTGTCTTTATCGCAATATTAACACATAAATTGCCTGAAGGATTAGCATTAGCTTCCATAATGTTTAGCGCAAATTATTCCAGAAATAAAATTCTCATTTATGTATTTGCAGTTGAGATGGTTACGGTGATTGGAGCGGTGACTGGCAGTATTCTATTAAAGTCTTATGTGTCGGAAATTTTATTAAGCGCCGTGATGTCCCACATTGCGGGTGGATTTATTTTTCTCGCATCTCACGCTATACTTGGCGAGATGTTAAAGAATCACACAAAGTTGGTTATTAGCACATTTAGTTTTGGTCTAATATTAATTTTAGCTATTAGTAAAATTGTTGCATGATTTAGTAATAATTTAGTTAAAGACTCGAGATGTTTTAACACTGTTCAACATAATTGGAGAGATGCTAGAGTGGTTGAATAGGCCGGTCTCGAAAACCGGTGTAGGGTTTACTCTACCGAGGGTTCGAATCCCTCTCTCTCCGCAATTTATATCTCTCCGATAACTTCGATTCCATTCCAATCAAACATTGTTATTAGCCTTTTATCACTAATTACTATTGTGCATTGCCATCGCTGCTTACCTTTGGTTAGTAAATAAAGAAATTGTTTTTTAAAAATTAAAGGAGTAAGATCATGACAAAATTAATCCTTGTACTCATTTCTCTTATTACATTTTCGACATTCGCTGGAAATAATAAAGGGGATAAAGTAAACGATTATGCTGTTGCCAGTTTAATTATGGGGATCAATTCCAACAACTTTGGTCTTAGAACCAGTGCAGCATACATGCTTGGGGAATTAAAATGTGAAAAAGGTGTTATCCCGCTTATGCGGATGTTAAAAAGTGAAAATCGGGAAGATGCACGAATTGTGGCTGCACTTGCACTATTTAAGATTGGTAACGCCAAAGGTATTTTTGCAATTAAACAGGCAATTAAGTTTGATCAAAGTGAGAGAGTAAGGCGGCTCTGCACCAATTTTTATCACGCATATTCAGAAAAATCAACGGTTATTGAGTTACTGGCTCATAGATAATTTTTTTTAGCGCCTTCTACTTCTCCACCAATGAGGTGATAAAGTCCCGAACTACGTTCGGGATTTTTTATTCTCTAACCGATTAGATAATTTTCTCCTCAAATATTCCAGATAATTTTAGCATAATTTCTTGATGATAAAATTTGGCAAATGCTAACTTATAAAAAACACCTTACCAGCACTTTAACATTGGCAATTCCCGTGATCATTGGACAGCTGGGTCTAATTATGATGGGAGTTGTCGATAGCTTGATGGTAGGAGAACTGGGTGCCGACTATCTAGCAGCGGCAGCGTTGGCAAATCATATCGTAATTTTGATTTTAATAATCGGGTTAGGTGTTTCAATGGCGGTAACACCGTTGGTTGCAATTAGTATTGGGGCAGAAAAACATGATGAAGCTCAAATTTTATTTAAGCAATCAATTGTTGTTAACTGCTGCTTTGGGATTACAATGACAATATTAATCGTGGTTGCATCAGAATTGATTCATTACCTAAACCAACCGCCGTTGGTAGTTAAATATGCATCATCATACACTAAAATATTGGGGATCTCAATAATTCCCTGGATGATTTATCAAAGCTATAAACAGTTCATCGAGGGTCTTTCAATAACTCATCCGCCTATGGTTGTAACATTAGTAGCAAATGTTGTAAATGCCATTGTGAATTGGATTTTAATCTTTGGAAATCTTGGTTTTCCTAGACTTGAATTAGATGGCGCAGGCATTGCTACTTCTTCATCAAGAATATTCATGATGATAGTCATTATCCTTTATGTGACTAAATCAAATAGATATAAAGAGTATGATGTTTCACTGATCGTAAGAAAATTTAATATTAATGCCATTAAAAAGATTTTGAGGTTGGGGCTGCCGAGTGGATTCCAATATTTCTTTGAAGTCGGTGCATTCTCCTTTGCGGTTGTGATGGTTGGCTGGCTAGGAGCAAAATCACTGGCTGCACATCAAATTGCCATTAACCTGGCTTCAATTTCATTTATGGCAGTAACTGGGATATCTGCTGCGGGAGGAATTCGTGTTGGAAATGGAGTTGGAAGAGGAGATATAAAGGAAACGCGTAAGGCAGGTTTTTCTGCGATTATACTTGGAGCATCCATAATGTTTTGTGCCGGTTTAATTTTCATTTTCTTTAGAAACTCCTTACCCAAATTATACATCTCCGATGATGAAGTAATAACAATTGCTTCAAGCTTATTAGTGATTGCAGCAGTCTTTCAAATTTTTGATGGAACACAAGCTGTTGGAATCGGAATTTTACGTGGACTGACGGATGTCAAATTTCCTACTATGATTACTTTTATTGCCTATTGGGTAATTAGTCTGCCTATTGGTTATCTATTAGGTTTTACGTTTGAAATGGGTACCCAAGGTGTGTGGATTGGATTATTAATTGGACTTGCATCTTCAGCAATTATGCTGTCGCTTAGGTTTAATTTTAAGAGCAAGCATAGAATATTAGCTTGATATCTTGATAGCTTAAAATTGGTAGGGTTAAATAATTAGTATGATCCTTTTTCAGTAATAATTTTTGTAATTAGTTTTTTCGGAATTACTTCAAAATAATCATTATCAATTTTCAAGTTACGGTGTTTATAGTTCCAAATTTCGTTCGGGTTATAGACTTTTTTCTTGTATGCTGTTTGCTTACTGAATTTGTTTTCGGATGATAGAACAAAAAGCGGTTTGTTGTAATATGCTGCAGCAATGGATGAACTTAAACTTCCGGTTTTATTTACAACATTGCCGTTTGCTAATATCTTGTCTGCACCGATCAAGACAACATCACAGTTCGATATACACTCTGCCGAATTTGCATCGGTTATTAATTTTACTTTAACACCAATTGTTAATAATTTTTTTGCAAGGACTCTTCCTTCTAGGGAAGGGCGGGACTCGGAAATCACTACCTTAATATTTTTGTTTTCACCATACCAAAGATTCAAGACCTCAAAGACTGTTTTACTGTTCGATAATGTGAAGATACATTTACGCTTTTTAACAAATGGTTTAAGGTTCTGATAGATTTTAATGAACATATTTGAAGTTCGTTCTTCGAATAGCTGCAAATATTTTTTTAATTCTTTGTGGTTTGCATATTTGATAAAATCAGATAGTTTTTTAGTGTACTCCATTACGATCTCAAAACTGCCCACTTGAGAATTAATCTTTTGAATAGAGTTTTTAATCAATTCGAAGTCATCGGAATTTTTCATAAAGAATTTATTAATCTTAAGAACGAGATCTGTAGACCCTGATGTATTGTCGCTTAGAATTTTATTAAGTACACGATGATTCATGAAGTCTCCGAAAATTCTTTGAATATCAACCGATATGTTTAACTTAAAATTATAGAATTTATTGTCTATATTTACAAAAAGTAAATTTACACATCAACAAGTTGAGGATGATATGAAAACATTCTTAGCCGCACTTCTAATCTTTTTACCAATATTTTTACAAGCCCAATCAGCTTCTGATGAAATTGTTCCTGTAAAGGAGCTAATTCCGGATATAGGACTTGATCTTCGTTACAGCACGGTAAACAATTTCACAAATCAAAAGCTTTATACTATTGGTGAAGCTTATCTGTCTCTTGGAGCAATTCAAAAGTTAAAGCTGGTACATGACAGCTTAAAACAAATAACATTGCATAATGGAATTAGTTATCCACAGGGTCTTGGAATCAAAGTCTTCGATGGATATCGCCCGCGTGCAGTTCAATATCTAATGTTCGAAATATTTCCTAATCCAACATATGTGGCAGATCCTAATTCAGGTTCGATACACAACCGTGGTGGTGCAGTTGATGTATCTATTATTGATATGTGGACCGGACAAGAAATTCCAATGCCAACCGAGTTTGATCGGTTTGGAATAGAAGCAAGCCATTTTTATATGAATCTTCCAGCCAATGTTATAGCTAACCGGACTTTACTTTTCAACATGATGACTCAAGTGGGAGGTTTTGCCCCTTACGATGCCGAGTGGTGGCACTATTCAATCAGCGGTGCTTCGAGTTTACCTTTGTTAGATTTTCAGATGAAGTAAGAGGGAAAACATGAAAAAGATTTTTTTATTACTCGTTTTAAGTTCAACTCTTCTTCTTTCACAAAATGAATTTTTAGTGAACACTTTAACTGATACAACTCAAAGATGGCCATCAGTGGATAAAGATGGAAGCGGAAACTATTACGTTGTCTGGCAATCTATTTTTCTCCCCTCATCAATTTCACCGTATCCTATTTATCTTCAGATGTTTAATTCAAACGATGTAAAAGTAGGTGGTGAAATCCTGGTTAATGAAGCGACGGGTAAGAAACAGGAAAAACCCGTAATTGCAACTAACGCAGCCGGAAGAAGTGTAATAGCATGGTCTTCATACACTGATTTTACATCCATCTACGATATTAAAGCCAGAATTTTTAATCAGAACTTTCCGCAGGGCAATGAAATTCTTGTTAACACAAATACTTTAAATTCACAAAGCAATCCTGCAGTTGCGATTAGGTTAAATGGAGAATTTGTTGTTGCCTGGGATTCGTGGTATCAAGATGGCGGCGATAGGGGAGTTTACGCGCAAAGATTCGATTTAACCGGAAATAAGGTTGGATCAGAATTCAGTGTGAATACAACTCTTGCTTACAGCCAAGCTAAACCAAGAGTAAAATATTTTTCAGATGGAAAATTCATAATCATCTGGGAATCATTTAAGCAAGATGGTTCTGGTTATGGAATGTATGGTAGAATTTTTAATTCAGACGGAACAGCGAATACGAACGAATTCCCAATTAATACTTACACAACTGATTACCAATGGTTTGGAGATGTTGAAGTTTTTAATGACGATTCATTTATTGTTGCCTGGTGCAGTTGGGAACAAGATGGAGATGATGGCGGAATTTATGTTCAAAGATTCAACGCTTCGGGTTTGAAGGTTGAGAGTGAAGTACGTATAAATAAAACGACTTCGCAATATCAATGGCTGCCAAGGATTAAAAAATTAATAGGTAAAAATGTTGCACTTGTTTGGTCAAGTTGGAAGCAAGATGGAAGCAGGGAAGGAATAGTTGCTGCATTTATCGATGAGAATAATCAGCGCTATACTTTTGAAACCGTTGTGAATAATTATTCTGAATCTTTTCAATGGGAACCTGATTTTATTGTGACAGATGAAAACGAAATTTTAGTTGTCTGGTCAAGCTGGGAACAATTCGGTAATGATTATGATATAGTTGCGAGACGAATTGGACTTGAGAAACCGCAAGGTGTTATAAATCCTTCATTCAATTCTCATCTAACAGGAACTACGACTGCCAAAATAGTCACCCATGTTGTGGATTCAACTGCATTAACCGGGCACACATATCTAGTTTCATTTCAAGTCCCCGGTTCCTCAGATACGGTTTATGCTAAAATTGAAGATCAAAATACTTCTCAGACTAAAATTCAAAATTTTCCCATCAACAAGGGAGTGCACACTTTTTATCTAACTTCAACATTTGATGGTGTTGCTGTGGAGTTTCTTCCTCAGTTTAAGTTAGAACTCGATATGAATCCTTATTTCATTAACAATTCTAGTAGCAATTTATTTTTTTCTTATGTTCTTCCTGCTTCAGGACAAAAGCTTCTTGCACCAATTGATGTTGCCCTCATCTGGGGTTCGACTGATACTTTACCAACAGGTCAGTGTGCAGCGCCGCTTGATACTGCTTTGTCAACAACTGGAGCTAAAAATGTAATTATTCCTTTTTTAGCAATAAATATGAACAATAATTCCCGACTTACAATTTTAGTGAAAGAGTTAGCAGCAACAAAAAATTTTAAGTGGAATCCTAAGGAAGAAATTGTATTCATAACTCCGCCGCCGTATCAAGTCAATCCATTTAACACACATGCACAAATAAACTCTAATACTTCAGCAGGAAATATTATCTGGCCAAATATTGGGGACACAAATTTTGTATTAACGAAGCGACCTATCACTCCGGCTGATACATTTTACTTTACAACAAATAGGGCTTACGTAATTTCGGATATAGTAAATGAAAATATCTTACCAGAGAAATTCGAGTTATTTCAGAATTACCCGAATCCATTTAATCCAATTACTACAATCGGGTACGCTATTCCCCTCTTGAGAGGGGACAAAAGGGGTGTGTTAACAACCTTAAAAATCTATGACATCCTCGGCAAAGAAATAGCAGTACTTGTAAATGAAGAGTTGAGGCCGGGAAATTACAATGTTTCGTTCAACACGCAGAAATATCAAATGGCAAGCGGAGTTTCCGCCAAAGGCAGATACGCCTCTGGCGTATATTTTTATAGGTTGCAAGCAGAGCAGTATAGTAAAACGAAAAAGATGATATTATTGCGGTAGAATTGATTATAGATTCAATGAACGAAAAAGCCCAATTATACATAAATCGTATTAACCTTCAACCTCATCCCCAAGGAGGATATTTTAGCGAAGTTTATCGCTCAGATAAAACACTGAAGAAAGAATTTCTTCCAGAACATTATGACGGTGATCGTAACTTCTCAACTTCAATTTATTTTTTACTTGAAGGCGAACAGACATCAAAATTTCATTGACTGAAATCCGATGAACGGCGGCATTATTATGATGGATGTGCAGTTAAAATTTAAATTCTGAATTTAACAGGGGAGTTGAACATAATTATTTTAGGTGTTAGATATAAAATTTACCTTGTTGGGAACAACCTCTTGGTTGTTTCGACTTTCTTACTGCGGATCGAGCAGGAGCTCGATCCCTACAAAATCAACCCAAGCCGTAAAAAATTACCTTATTTCATTATACACAAATTTATAAATTTTTGGCGCGAATATTGTTTTTATAATTTTCTTGATATTAAATCATTATTTCTCTAATTTTTTCAGCGAAATAATAAACATTTGGAGGATCTTTATAGAATTTTTTACAGTTTGAACAGTTTCATTTTTTGTAATTAGGATTATCATCAGACGTAAAAAAATAAATCTATTTAGGGAATTCCTCCAAATCTTTTCGGCATCGGTGTTTCTGTTTTATGTCGCAACAAATTTTGGATTTTTCTCTCAATACCAATCCCAGGTTAACAAAAAACTTTGGGTTGATGCACTTCTGCAATTAAGCACTTCCCAGAAGAATAATTTACCTTCGCCGCTAAATAAGTCAAGCAGTGGTTTATCTGAAATTTCAGTCAAAGGTAAGTCAATTGATTTTGCCGTTTCTCTCGATGATACCAGCAATGTTACGGAAAAATTGGAAGAAAAAATTAACCTTTCTGACACAAGTAGAATTATGGAAGATTCACTTTTAGCACTTGTGGATACTGTGAAAGTAGATTCTGCAGCAATTGATTCAACTGCCCGAATGAAATATTTCAAATATCAGCGTGAAGACAAACCTTATGTTGAATTAAAAAAGAAAAAACCATCAAAGTTTTTTGCATATCCTGATCAAAGATACCTAACTCGAACCATCCAAATTGATTCAACCGGACAATTCGTTGAAGTGGTTGAGAAAATTGCCGGTAAGCAGATAAAAATAATTTTAAGGATGACAATTGATGATTACATCCAGATGCGGCTTGGATTACGTGAACGTGAAATTTGGGAAAGCATCGGTTATGCATATGAGTTGAAGGAAACTAAAAAGGAGTTAGGACAATTAATTAAAGATATAACTAATCTGGAAATTCCTTTACCAAGCGTTGGAGTGTTAAGCATTTTCGGTGAACCCAAGATCAGCTTAAGAATTGGCGGTGCTGTCGATATTCACGGCGCTTGGCGCAGCGAAACCACTGAAGGTGTAACTGCTTCACGTCTTGGCAATACGAGAAATGAACCTGACTTTAAGCAGCAAGTACAAATAAACGTAAGCGGAACAATTGGGGACAAGCTTAACATTGTAGCCGATTGGAATACCGAAAGAACATTTGAGTATGAGAACCAGCTTAAAATAAAGTATACGGGTTATGAGGATGAAATCGTTCAGAGTGTGGAAGCTGGAAACGTTTCATTGCAGACTTCTCCTTTAGTTGGCGGAAGTGAAGCATTGTTTGGTGTTAAAGCTAACTTTAAAATTGGTCCATTATCACTTACAACTATAGCAAGCCAGAAAAAAGGTGAAGTGAAAGAAGTTTCAGTTTCTGGTGGTACAACATCTCAAACCTTTGAAAAAAGAGGTTACGACTACTCGACCAATCATTATTTTGTTGATACTGTTTATGCGAGTCAAAATCCTAATCTAAATTTATTTCAGAAATATTATGATAATGCTACACCGCAGATTGAATCTCAATATTTAATAAAAGACATCGAAGTTTGGAAATCAATAGAAACAATTGGTAAAGATCCTGCAAAAGAAAGACAAGCTAATGTTTATATAAACTTGGACCCATTAAATGCTGGAGGCAGATATGACTCGAGCCTTAGAAGTGAAACAATAAATCCAATTTCGGGGCAAAAAGACTTTTCTAGGTTTAAATTACTAACCAGAGGTGATGATTATTTATTGAATGAATATACTGGGTTTCTAACTTTTAATACTCAAATCAATGATAATGATATTATTGCGGTTGCTTATAGAGTTGAGAATATGCCAGGTGCTGCTGATGATAGTTTTTTTGGTGAGTTCATAAGTTCGGCACAAACTGATTCCCAAAGACTTGTATTAAAAATGATTAAACCCAAGTTCCTTCAACCAGGCAGTAACTATGCCCAAGCTTGGAAACTTCAGTTAAAAAATATTTACCCAGTTGGTGGACGAAATATCAAAAAAGAAGGATTTGAATTTCAAATTAAATATGAAGTTGCTGGCCAGGATCCTGTTGTAGAATTACCAGGCGGGCAAGGAACTGTTCGATTGTTGAATGCTTTTGGTTTCGATAATTACGACGCGGCAGATCAAGCTAATCCTGATAATGTTTTTGACTGGCGTACTAATCTTACTATTATTCCTCAAACTGGTGAAATAATTTTTCCTGTGTTGGAACCTTTTGGCAGAAATATTCCAACCGAATTGCAGAATAGCGACTCATTAAAGTATCAGTTAGTTTATGACACTACAAAAACTTTTGCACAGCAGCAGAAAGTTAAAGACAAGTGGATTCTTACTGGAAAATACTCCGGTGAAGCAAGCTCAGTTTATCAGTTAGGTTTTAATGTTGTCGAAAACTCAGTTCGTGTAAGATTAAGCGGAAGAGAATTAACTCCTGGAATTGATTACATTGTTGATTATAATATCGGACAGTTAACAATCAGAAATGATGCTGCTCTAGTTCCCGGGGCTGATTTAAGGATAACCTACGAGCAGAATGATCTTTTCCAGCTTGCATCCAAAACTTTACTTGGGGCAAGAGGAATTCTTGATATTTCTCCAAAGACAAAGCTAGGCTTTTCTGTATTAAACCTTAATCAACAGACTTTAAGTGATAAAGTTAGAATTGGTGAAGAACCTTTAAGTAATACAATTTATGGAGTTGATTTTAGTACAAGCGGTGAACTTCCATTTCTCACTAAACTTTTAGATAAAGTCATATCAACTAAACAAATGTCTAGTTTTACATTGCAGGGGGAGTTCGCATACATTGATCCCGATCCCAACACTAAAAAAAGCACTATATCCTCCGATCAAGGAAACAGCATTGCTTACATCGATGATTTTGAAGGGGCAAAACGGATTATCCCTGTTGGAGTTTCATATACAGCATGGAAGGATCTAAGCCCGCCAGAAAAGCTTCCCACATCACCTGCTTTACCGGATACGTCATTGATGAATAACAAAGCGAAAAGTTTTTGGTACACCGTAACTCCTTCAGATGTTCGTGTACAGGATATCTGGGGCTCCCGGAAGCGCGTTGCTAAACAGGAAGATAATGTTACTGTAATGGATTACATCTTTCTTCCAGACACACAAGGGACTTATAACTACACACCGTCTTTACAAGATCGAAAAAAAAATTGGGGCGGAATTATGAAGCTGCTTTCATCAACGGCCAGCAATCTTGTTGAAGAGAATATTGAGTTTCTAGAATTTTGGTTGAAGGTTGAAGACGCTCCATTAAATTCAAAAGTTTATATTGATATTGGAAGAATTAGCGAAGATGTAATTCCAAATAGAAGGCTTGACACGGAAGACATAGATGGAAATGATGCAATTGATGTTGACGGAAAGGAAGATACAGGTATTGATGGTATGACTGATGAAGAAGAAAGAGCGTTTTATAGTAGCACAGCATCTGATCCGAGCGGCGATAATTTTTCTTTCACAAAAGCCGGTGGTGTTACATCTATTTTTGATTATTATAACATTAATGGTACACAAGGTAATGCAATCTTAAGCGATATTGGTAGATTGCCGGATACTGAAGACTTAAATAGAAATGGGAATATTAATTTAATCAATAGCTTTTTCCGATATGAAATTCCATTAGATACAAGCGCACAGACAAATAAATTTATTGCTGGTGGCGGTGACAATGAGGGCTGGTATTTATATCGCATTCCTTTGAAAGACACTCTTACAAAAGTTGGCGAACCAAGTTTTACTACCGTTGAAGCAATCAGGTTTTTTATTACCGGTGTTGATCAAGCAGTTCATCTTCGTTTTGCTGAGTTCAATCTGGTTGGAAGTCAATGGCAAAAAGTATTACCGCAGGATACCATATTATCCGTCTCGGTAATCAGTTACGAAGATAACCCTAACTATGAAATTCCTCCTGGAGTTAATCAAGAAAGAGACAGAACTAAGCCGGATGAACAAGTATTTCGAAATGAACAGTCATTAAATCTTATTCTCCAGGATCTTCCTGATGGAGTATCTCGTGAAGCAGTAAGATATTTATACCGTCCTCTTGATGTATTTAATTACAAGGAAATGAAATTATTTATTCATGGCGATAATGATCATGGACCAACCAGGGTTTCATCTTTAGATGCAGATTATAATGCAGAAGTTTACTTTAGGTTTGGTACCGATTCAAATAATTATTACGAATATCGGCAACCGGTTAGACCGGGATGGAATGAAATAAGAATCATATTTTCTGAATTAACTTCAATTAAGCAAGCAAGAGATTCAATTAACCAGACAATAAAAGTTCCAGTTTCGGGATTACCAGGCCATTTCTACTTAGTAAAAGGAACCCCAACATTAACTCAAGTTAAATTTTTAACGGTGGGAATTTTCAACACAACAAATCCTAATTCAATCGGAAGCATATCGGGAGAAGTATGGGTAAATGAACTTCGTGTAATTGGAGCAGAAGATACACCAGGTTGGGCTTATAGCATGTCCACTTCAATTAAAATGGCAGATCTTCTCTCTGTAAATTTTAATATGAGCCGCACTGATCCTTATTTTCATCGGCTTGCAGATAGGTTCGGTTCACGCGTTGAATCAAGAAATTGGGCAACATCAGCAGATCTCGATGTTTTAAAATTGCTGCCAATAAATTTGCCGGAGAGTAATCTCAGGCTAAATTATTCACATTCAGAGTCTATTGGTAAGCCGCTTTATCTTCCAGGCACCGATGTGAAAGTTGATGAGGCAGCGCAGCAGCTTAGAAATATCAGAGACGATTCAGCGAAAACAACAGTTAAAACTCCCGAACAATTAATTTCTGAATCCCAGACGGTAAATGTGTCCGATTCCTGGTCTCTCTCAAACATTAAGCTTAAAATACCAACTAAGCTATGGTTCATCCGGGATTCTTTTAATTCAATTACTATGGGCTTTAATTATAACAAGACGTTTAGCAGGAGCCCAACTGTTTTAAGCAACAAAAGCTGGATTTGGAATGCAAACCTGAGTTATGGATTAAACCTGAGTCCGGATTATTTCTTTTATCCGGCAAATATTCCGGTTATTGGTTCAATATTATCATTGCTTGTTGACTATAGAAATGCAAAGGTATACTTCACACCGCAAAACTTTTCACTAAATCTTACAGCGAAAAGAAATAGGAATGTAAATGTATCGCGTCCTCAAAATAATATTAATTCTCAGGAAATAATTTCACGTGACTTTACAACTGCCAGAGGTTTTAATCTTTCATGGAAAATTACAGAAGGTGGATTACTTAATCTCAGCACTAATTATAACGTTAACGTTAGTTCCTCTTTAGCGTTTTTAGAAATCGATGAATTCGGAAGACAAAGATCTGAAGGTTCAATTTGGAGAGAAATTTTTTCTGGAAAATTCTTCGGTAAAGATTATCAGTACCAGCAATCAGTTGATTTTAGAACTTCGCCAAGATTACCATCATTATGGGATATAAATAAGTTCTTCACTGTTAGTACCGGATATTCTGCAAGCTATCAGTGGAGTAATGATTTTAGGCAAGAAGTTTTAGGAAGAGGGGCAGGATTTGGGAGCAAAGTGAGTGCAACACTCACTTTAAAGCTCAAATCTCTCATGCAGCCGCTTTTTCAAGAAGCACCGGATGAGAAAGTTCTACCACCGCCAACTACAACAACGCAAACTCGAACAAGAGGAAGAGAACGGGTTGTTGACGAGGAAGCTAAAAATAATTTACTGCTCAAAGATTCAAGTAATACCATATCGGATTCACTTCAAACAGTTCTATCCGATTCATCAATGGTCGAAGATTCACTGAGAGAAGGAATACCTAAAAAATCAGTTCTTACAAATGCTCTTAACTTCTTAAAATCATTTGCAAAAGTTGTTCTGTTTGATTACGAAACAATCAATTTTAGTTTTTCAAGCGATAACAATTTATCGAAAAGCGGAATTGCCGGAAAGGGAACTGGTTTCTACAACTTCTGGGGAATATTATTTAATGCAGACAATGGTCCTTCGCGCGGATTTATGCTTGGATTAAGTGATGAGGTTGGACCTCGTGCTGCAAATGGCAATCTACAGGATGTTTTTTCACAAAGAAACAGTTTTGATTTTAAGACATCACGTCCGCTTTGGGAAGGGGCAAAGATTGATCTGAATTGGAAAGTAGGCTGGTCGACAAGCAAGAGCACAAATTTACAGTCTGATGCAACAGGGAGAACGACAATTACAAATATTACTTCATCAGGCACAATTGATAGATCATTCTTGTCTTTTCCACCTTCTCTGTTTTTAAGTGTCTTCAAAAGCGGAATAAAACAAGTAAATGAGTTGTATGATCCTGATTCTCCGAATCCAAGAGAAAATTTATCTGCAGCTTTTGTTGAAGGGTTTGAAAGCTTTCCAATTTTTGCAAAGCTCGGATTCTTAAATGATTTTATAAAATATGTTCCACGTCCAAATTGGAGAATATCATGGGATGGGTTGGAGACGTTCTTCCTTTTCAAATCATTTGCCAAGAGGGTTAGCTTAACGCATGAATATCGTTCTGGGTATACAGAGGGTTGGAAGTTAACTCCCGATGGTAATAAAGAAATTTTAACTCAAAGGATTGATTATGCATTTGCGCCATTAGCCGGGTTCAATTTTACTTTTGCTGACCTCTGGGGTGGAAACTTACTAAGCAGCGTTAAATACTCCACCAGAACAAGTTTTGATTTAGGAAGTTCAACGAGAAATATAACAGAAACTTTTTCAAGAGATATTGGAATTACGGCTGGTTATAGTAAAAGCGGTTTTGAATTACCATTGTTCGGTGTTTATTTAAAGAATGATATTGAATTTAGCTTTTCTTACAATAGCACGAAAAATTCGACCGTGATTTATGATATGACGGATTTCATTGAAGATGGAACTCCAAGAGATGGTACGATTCGAACTACTTTTGAACCAAGAATTAAATACACCATTAGTTCTAAAGTTACATTGTCTATTTTCTATCGACGGTCTTCGGTCGAACCTGAAGGAGCAGCAAGAATTCCTCCAACTACAACAAACGAAGCCGGTTTAGATGTTCATATCTCTATCCAATAAATATTTAATTTTATATTATTCTTTGGATTTGAGGTTTAAGTTTTTGGTATTATTTTTTATTCAATAATTATTAAAAGGTCTAATGATAAAGCAGAATAGAATATTGTGGGTGGATGACGAGATTGAACTTCTACGTTCTCATGTTATTTTTTTATCAGAAAAAGGATTTATAGTTGATACAGTTACGAACGGTGAGGACGCTATTTCTTCTGTGAAAGAAAAAGATTATGATCTAATTTTTCTTGATGAAATGATGGCTGGAATGGGCGGATTGGAAACTCTCGCCCAAATTAAAGATGTTGATGCTAACATTCCCGTTGTCATGGTAACCAAAAATGAAGAAGAGAGCTTGATGAACGAAGCTATTGGTTTTAAGATTTCAGATTATCTAACAAAACCTGTTAACCCGAGTCAAGTCTTATTAGTATGTAAAAAAATTCTTGAAGGGAAAAAAATTACAGGCGAATTCGCAGCTAAGGATTACCTTCAGGACTTCAACCAAATTTCGCAAGCTATGCTGCAAAATCTAAATTCGGATGAGTGGATTGAAATTTATTTGAAACTTGTCAATTGGGATCTCGAGCTCGACATTCACTCGGGAATGGGATTAAGACAAACATTTACGGATCAGAAGCGAGAAGCAAATAAGGAATTTTCGAAATTTGTTGAGAATAATTATCGTAATTGGATAAATTCAACCTCGGATTATGATAAGCCAACATTGACTGTCGATATTTTAAATAAGTATCTAGTTGACCAAATTAAAAATCATGATAATGTGTTTTTCTTCGTTTTAGATTGTTTGCGGTTAGATCAATGGCTGGTTATGGAAAAGCACTTAACAGATTATTTCAAGATCGATAAAAGCTATTACTATTCTATTTTACCGACATCGACACCTTATGCACGTAATTCTCTTTTCGGCGGATTGTATCCATCGGAAATTGAAAAATATTACCCCCAGTTATGGCAAAGCGGCGACGATGATGAAAATAGCATGAATAAATATGAAAAGGAATTGCTGCAATTATTCTTAGATAGAAAAAGGATTAAGCTTAAAAATGATCTGAAGTACATAAAGATAATTGATCCTGAGGTGGGAAGAAATTTTGAGCAGAATATTTTGTCATATCAAAACACCCATCTCACGGCAATTGTTGTTAATTTTTTGGATATGATTGCTCATGGAAGATCAGACTCAGATATTCTAAAAGAAATTGCCCCGGATGAATCTGCTTACCGTTCATTAACAAATAGCTGGTTTACACATTCATCTCTGCTATCAACTTTTAAATCTATTTCTTCGCTGAAGAAATCAAAAATAGTCATCACAACAGATCATGGAAGTATCAGGGCATTACGTGGTGCAAAAGTTTTAGGTGATAGGGAAGCATCATCAAACTTACGTTTTAAGTACGGAAGAAATCTAAAAGTTGACGACAAACATGCTGTATATATTAAAAACGCTGATGATTATAAGCTTCCTAAACGCGGTGTCACGATCAACTACATCATAGCAAAGGAAGATTATTATTTTGTTTATCCAACCGAGTATCACAAATACTTAACTCATTATAAAGATACATTTCAACATGGCGGAATATCGCTTGATGAAATATTACTTCCTGTGATCACAATGGAACCTAAGTAAAATGAAATTCCCGTTTCAGGCTATTGTTGCTTCCGAGAATGAAACTGAAACAATAGCAAAATCTTTTGCTGCTGGTTTGGTCGGTGGTGAAGTTGTTGTTTTGTCTGGTGAACTTGGTGCAGGAAAAACATTTTTTGTTAAAAAAGCATTAACGAGTTTTGGAATCACCTGGGTTAACAGCCCCTCCTTCGCAATTGTAAATGAATACAAAAATTCCTTTAAATTCTATCATATTGATTTTTATAGATTAAAATCTATTAAAGAACTTTTCGACATCGGTTTTAACGATTATTTAAATGATACAGAAGCCATTGTGTTTATTGAGTGGGGAAATTTATTTCCTGAAGTTTTACCACATAAAAGAATCGAAATAAACTTCAAAATGAAATCTGAAAACGGCAGAGAAATACTAATTACAAAACATGCTTGATAATCTTCCAATATTGTCTATTGAAACATCGCAAAGTTGCTGCGGGGCTTGTGTGTATTTTGACGAGAATAAATTCTTTGAGATGAGTGTAAACCATAAAAATGTACATGCTGAAAAAATATTTGAGATAATTGATTCTGTTATTAAATCCTCGGGCATAACACTTAAAGATTTAGGAGCAATAGCCGTATCATCTGGTCCAGGTTCCTTTACTGGATTGCGCATCGGAATGTCAGCTGCAAAAGGTATCGGATTTGGAGCATCGCTTCCGATAATTGCCGTACCAACTTTTGAAGCGCTCGCATATCAGCTTTCGAATACATTAAAAGATGGTACAGAATTCGTTATTGCAAATAATGTGAATTCCGAAGAGATATATTTCGCAAAGTTTCAAGTTAAATCTAATAATTATATATTTACACGGGATTTACAAATCCTGAGAAAAACAGAGAAAATTCAAATTAATGATGACTGTTTAATCTTTGGTAATGCAAATTTTAAATATATTTCTGCTGAGAGAATGATTAATATCAGCTATCCTAAAGTAGAATATGTTGCAAAGTGGGCTAAAATAATCGGTAATACTAAACCAAGTAAGGATTTTGATTTTCTCGAACCAAATTATTTAAAGAATTTTATTGTGAAGGATAAAGCAATATGACTAAAAGTGTTCTAGTATTTCTTATTGTAATGACATCAATTTCATTTGCTCAAATAATGGGACCTAAAGCTGCTATAAAGCAAACGGAATATGATTTTAAGAATATTACGGAAGGAAAGATTGTAGATCATGATTTTACTATAACAAATACGGGGGGAGATCTATTAAAAATAATAGCTGTTCGAGCTACTTGTGGCTGTACGGCTGCTAATCCCGATAAATCCGAGCTGAAACCCGGTGAATCAACCACAATTAAAGTTTCATTTAATTCAAGCGGCAGATTAGGCCCACAAACGAAGTTTATATATATAAGTACTAATGATCCGGCTAATAATGAAATAAGATTAAAAATTACTGGAAATGTAGTATCTCCTGAAGCTTCTACACTTTCAAGTAATCATCCCAAAATTTATTTTCCCGAAACTCAGCATGATTTTGGAAATGTAAAAGAGGGCGAAGTAGTTAGCCACACATTCAAGTTTATTAATAACGGAAAAGCAACTTTAAATATTAATGATATTAAGACATCCTGCGGTTGTACAGCAGCATTAGTAAGCAATAAACAAATTGCGCCCGGTAAAAACGGAACTATAAAAGTCGACCTCGACACTAAAAATAGACAAGGAAGAATGAGTCGAACTATCACAGTTGAAACAAATGATCCGAAAGAACCAAATAAGGTTATTACAATTTATGCTGATGTAAACAAAGTGAGCAACTAATGGCTTGGTTTAAAAGGTCTAAAGAAAATATTTCTCCAAATACCTTAAAAAAGGAATTGCCGGATGGGTTGTGGGAGAAATGTCCAAGCTGCAACGAAATTATTCATAAAAAGCAGTTGGAAACAAATCTTTGGACTTGCCAGAAATGTAGTTATCACTTCAGAATTGGAAGCGACGAATATATAAAAATACTTTTGGACGAAGGATCATTCAAGGAGGTAAATAGGAAAATGCGTTCCGCTGATCCTCTTGAGTTTATCGATACTAAAAAATATTCCAGCCGAATAAATGATACAATCAATAAATTAGGGTTGTATGATGCTATCAGAACCGGAACCGGTAAGCTCAACAAGAAGGATGTGGCATTTGGTTGTATGGATTTCAGGTTCATTGGCGGAAGCATGGGTTCAGTCGTTGGTGAAAAGATAGCAAGACTTACAGATACAGCTTTTAAAAATAAAATTCCACTTATCGTCATTTCAGCAAGCGGCGGAGCAAGAATGATGGAAGGCGCGTTTTCCCTTATGCAAATGGCAAAAACAAGCTCACGGTTAGCCCGTTTGTCCGAAGCAAAAATTCCATATATCTCAATTGTTACAGATCCAACTACAGGCGGTACAACAGCAAGCTATGCAATGCTTGGCGACATAAATATTGCCGAACCACAAGCACTTATCGGTTTTGCCGGACCAAGAGTAATTCGTCAAACTATTGGAAAAGACTTACCTGAAGGATTTCAGAAATCCGAATTTCTTCTTGAACATGGTTTCATTGATGTTATAGTTCCTAGAAAAGATATGAAGGAAACCATTTCCAACCTGATAACAATCCTCGACTGAGGTAGATATCAAAGTAGTCACTTCTTGTTCGGAGATGCAAATAATTTCCGATCAATTAAGATCCGGCAGAAAAATCATCGGCTTTGTTCCTACCATGGGTTTTTTACATGATGGTCATGCCTCGTTAATCAGAAAATCCAAAGAACAGTGTGATGTTACTGTTGTTTCGATATTTGTTAATCCCACACAATTTGCTCCTAATGAAGATTTAGAAAGTTATCCTAGAGATATTGAAAGTGATAAGCTTCTCCTAAGAAAAAATAATGTTGATTTTCTTTTCCTTCCTTCTGCGGAAGAAATATATCCTCCAAACTTTAATACTTACGTGGAAGTCTTCGGATTAACAAACAAATTTGAAGGTGAATTTCGCCCCACTCATTTTAAAGGTGTAACTACAATTGTCGCAATTTTATGCAATATAGTTAAACCTCATAAGACCTATTTTGGACAGAAAGATGCTCAGCAAGCTTGTGTTATTAAAAAAATGATCAAGGATTTACAATTTGATTTTGACTTGGTCATTTGCCCCACAGTAAGAGAACCTGATGGATTGGCGATGAGTTCAAGAAATGCTTATTTGACTAATGATGACAGGCAAAAAGCTCTTCTATTATCTCAATCATTGGACGAGGCAAAAAAGCTGATAGATGCCGGTGAAAGAAATGCATTAATCATAGTCAAAAAGATGAATAACAATTTCATCCCTGAAAAATCTATTCACTTGAACTATATTTCTGTAGTCGAAGTCGATTCATTTTCCGAGGCTGATATTTTGGAAGCAGGCAAATCCTATTTTATTCTGATCGCAGCAAAAGTGGGGAAGACCAGGCTGATAGATAATGTTCTAGTACACATTAAATAATTTTATATTCCTATCAAAGATCGCTTTAATACCATAAAGCACTAAAGCCTTTTCAAATCTTACATCAAACTTTAAATGTGGTATGATGTATTTCGCATTTCCCCCAGTGATGAATACACATTTCGGCTGTTTCGTTAGTAAACCAATTGTTTGATGAATCATTCCCACTGTTGAATTAATTACTCCGCTTGCTATTGCTGCTTTGGTGGAGTTACCAATCAAGGATTTGTAACTCTCCACTGTCAATTTCGGTAATTGCGCTGTTTGAGTGTAAAGAGAGGAGAACATCATATCTAATCCGGGAGCAATTAGCCCTCCTAAAAAACTGTTTGGAAACTTGATAACATTTATTGTAGTTGCAGTTCCGCAATCGATAGATAAAAGGTAATCGCCTTTCTTAAAAATGTTAGCATCGCCTGAGGATTTAATTAAGTAGAAAGTTCCTTCGGCAGAGCAAATTCTATCCACTCCTAGAGTATTCGGTGTAGTATATTTTATTGAGAGATTGAACTGTAAATTCTTATGAATGACAAAAGATTTGGTTGACCTGAATGATGATAGTTCTTTTAGAAGTAATTTTAATTTTAATGGTACTACCGAGGAAATAACAACTGTGCTGATTTCTTTTTCTTTAATAGACTTTCGAATCGATGAGAAATCTTTTTTTACATTGTAATTGGTTAACGTTTTATTTTTAAATATTGCCGACTTGATGAATGTATTTCCGATATCGCAGACTAATATCATTATCTTACGCTCACATCGCCAAAATGGATTGTCTCAGTTTTGCCTTTCACTCTTAAAAGCATAAAGCCATTATCGTCAATGTCTTCAAATATTCCATCTCTTGCTTTTTCGCCTTCCACAATTGTAATTCGTTTACCAATCATTTCACATCTTGATCTCCAATCATTCAAAATGGCGTTTTTATCCTGCAGGGTTTTCTGAAGCATTTCCTCAAAAGAATTGAGAAACTCAGCAAGAAAAATTTCTCTTTTGACATTTCTGCCTAATTCATTCTTTAAAGAGGTTGGAGGATAGAGAAATTTTGTCGGGAAAATAGTTTGATTGATATTTATTCCAATCCCGATTACAAGCCGTTTTACCTTTGATCCTTCAAACACAGACTCCAATAAAATACCGGCTGTTTTTTTAGAATCAATAAGAACATCATTCGGCCATTTCAAGCTTGACTTCACCTGGTAATGATAATCCAGAGTTGTCGCGATAGCAAGCGCAGTTGTAAAATTAAGAATGTTCAAATTTTCAGGCAGAAACTTTTTATCATTTAGAAGAATTGAAAATGTTAAGTTTTGTCCTTTTTGACTTTGCCAGGCTCGATCCTTTCTGCCTTTTCCTTTTGATTGATACTCAGCCAAAAAAACAGTTCCATTCGGCAGCTTACTCGATTCATTTTTGCTGAGATAAGAATTTGTAGAATCAATCTCTTCGCAATAAATAAAGTTACGGCCGATTATTTCCGTGTCTAATTTTATATCAAAATCATCGATCCTAAATAAGTTGTCCATATGTATTTTCAAAATTGTCGTTCATTGATATTGTGTCTGACATACAGCCATAAGTTGCTTGTCTCTGCCTTTTAGACGCATGTTAAGCCAAGTTGAAAGAATTCACTAAAATATCTTTAACCAGAAAGTTCACTTTTTACTAAAATTCATATTTTCCCATTCTGGCACAAAAGTTTGGTAGTATTTACCAATTAAACAATTAATTACAAAAAAATGGAGATACGAAAATGACGCTAATTAAATTTGAACCCTTGAGAGATTTCGAAAATCTTGGACACAAGGTCCATAGATTTTTTGGAGAATTCCCTTCAAGCTTCAATTACAACAATACATTCTTACCAAAGATAGATATTTCCGAAGATGAAAAAAATATTTATTTCGAAGCTGAAATTCCCGGCATCAAAAAAGAGGATGTCCATATTTCGCTCGAAGATAATATTCTTACTATCAAAGGTGAGAAAAAATTGAATGAAGACAAAAATGAGAAGACATTAATTCGAAATGAGAGAATTTATGGTTCCTTCACGAGATCATTCACTTTGCACGAAGAAATAAATCCTGATACCGCCAATGCAGAGTTTGAAAATGGAATACTTAAAATAGTTCTTGAAAAAGCAATTCATAAAGCTGTTAAAGAGCGACAGATCCAAATCAAGTAATAAAAAACAGAAGTTTATTTAATCATCGTACTTAATTAAAAGGAGAAAATTATAATGGGAAAAATTATCGGAATAGACTTGGGAACTACAAACTCTTGTGTTTCGGTGATGGAAGGTAATGATCCGGTTGTTATACCGAATTCTGAAGGTGGAAGGACAACTCCATCTGTTGTTGGGTTCACTAAAACTGGTGAGCGGTTAGTTGGTCAGCCCGCGAAAAGGCAGGCAATAACAAATCCTAAGAACACAGTCTTCTCAATAAAAAGATTTATGGGAAGAGTTATGGATGAAGTGCGCGAGGAAAAAACTAAAGTTCCATACGAGGTTATACCAGGTGATAGCAACTCGGCAAGAGTTAAAATAAGCGACCGGGTATACTCACCACCAGAAATCAGTGCAATGATCCTTCAGAAAATGAAAAAAACTGCTGAAGATTATTTAGGTCAACCAGTTACTGAAGCTGTAATTACGGTTCCGGCTTATTTTAATGATTCGCAGAGACAAGCAACAAAAGACGCTGGCGAGATTGCCGGATTAAATGTTCGGAGAATTATAAACGAACCCACTGCTGCAGCTTTAGCTTATGGATTAGATAAAAAAGAAAAATATCATAAAGTTGCCATTTACGATCTTGGAGGTGGAACTTTTGACATTTCAATTCTTGAGCTTGGCGATGGTGTTTTTGAAGTTAAGTCTACAAACGGTGATGGACATTTAGGCGGCGACGATTTCGATCAAAGAATAGTAGATTTTCTTGCAGATGAATTCAAGAAAAATGAAGGAATAGATTTACGCAAAGATCCGATGGCTTTACAGAGATTGAAAGAAGCTGCAGAAAAAGCAAAAATAGAATTATCTTCATCAGTCTCTACTGATGTTAATCTTCCATTTATCACAGCAACACAGGATGGTCCTAAGCATTTAAATCTCTCGCTTTCTCGTTCTAAGCTCGAACAGCTAATTGATGACTTAGTGAACCGAACAAAAATACCGTGCGAAACGGCTCTTAGAGACTCAGGTTACTCGGCTAAAGATATTGACGAAGTAATTCTCGTTGGAGGATCCACAAGAATTCCCATGGTGCAAGAATTAGTTAAAACCATTTTTGGCAAAGAACCTCATAAGGGTGTTAATCCGGATGAAGTTGTTGCAATCGGCGCTGCAATTCAAGGCGGCGTATTAACCGGTGATGTTAAAGATGTGCTTCTACTTGATGTTACTCCGCTTGCGCTCGGCATTGAAACTCTTGGCGGCGTGATGACAAGATTGATAGAAGCAAATACAACCATTCCAACTAAAAAGAGCGAGATATTTTCAACCGCTTCCGATAGTCAGCCGTCTGTGGAGATTCATGTTCTGCAAGGTGAAAGACCAATGGCAGCAGACAACAGAACACTTGGCAGATTCCATTTAGATGGAATTCCGCCGGCTCCAAGAGGTGTACCTCAAATTGAAGTTACTTTTGATATTGATTCGAATGGTATTCTTCATGTAAATGCGAAAGATAAAGCGACCAATAAAGAACAAAGTATAAGAATTACTTCTTCGAGCGGATTATCAAAAGAGGAAGTTGAGAAGATGAGAAGAGATGCGGCTGAACATGCTGCTGAAGATAAAACGAAAAAAGAAGCTGTCGAGATAAAAAATCAAGCCGATAGTTTAGTGTTCCAGACTAAGAAGCAAATAACTGAAATGGGTGATAAAATGTCTGCAGCTTCAAAAGCTAAACTCGAAACAGAAATTAAAAAAGTTGAAGATGCAATTTCAACAAACAATACCGGTCAGATTAAATCTGCAACAGAATCACTGAACAAAGTATGGAGTGAAGTAGCTTCCGAACTTTATGCACAAGCCGGTGCTGCCGGACAAGGCGCTCAGCAAGGTCCTCAAGGCGGTCAGCAGGAAACAGGTGATCAAGCTAAGAAGGATGAGAAGGAAGTTCAGGATGCTTCATACGAAGTTGTAGACGATGAAAACGAAAAGAATAAGAAAAAGCAATAACGAATTTATTAATTGATAATTATAAAAATAAAAAGAGGTTAATATGAACAACGAAAAAAATAATAATAAAGATCTTGTGTCAATAAAGGAAACTGAACATTCTTCGATTGATGAAATTCTTGAGAAGGAAACTTTCTTAGCACCGTTGACTGACATTTATGAAACAGAAGACGAATTTATTTTAACAGCAAATATGCCTGGAGTTCCAAGAGAGAACATTCAGCTTAAGCTGGAAGATACTTCTCTCGCTATTTTCGGTAGAATAAATTTTTCAGAAGCAATCAAAAGAAATTATATTCTTAACGAAAGCGATATTGGCAACTACTACAGAAAGTTTAACATCTCAAACAGCATTGATGAAACAAGAATCGAAGCCAAGTTTGAGAATGGTCAGCTTGTTGTAAAGCTGCCGAAACATGATAGAGTAAAACCAAGAACGATTAGTGTAAGATAAGATTAGTGTGAAAGTGAATCAAAAGCCCATCATCTCGGTGGGCTTTTTTTATATCTATAAACGAAACAGCATCAATAAATTCATTTCTCTTTATTAAACTGAATTCTTATTTTTCATCAAGTTAATCGGGCTACTAATTTCCAAATGACATTAAATTCTAAGAAGAACAGAATAATATTTATCGATCTCCTCAGAACATTTGCTGTACTTCAAATGGTTCAGGGACATACTGTGGATGTCCTTCTCTCCAATGATTATCGAAATTTTGATTCCACCGTTTTTTCTATTTGGTTTTTTATGCGGGGAATGACCGCTCCAATTTTTCTTTTTACTTCGGGAACTGTTTTTACTTATTTATTAAGATTAGCAAAAGAACCATTTCTTGAGAATCACCGTGTTAAAAAAGGATTATACAGGTTTTTACTGCTTGTCGGTTTGGGCTATCTAATCCGTTATCCCACTTTCAGCATCATCGATTTTTCAGAAGTTACCCCAGCACAGTGGACAATTTTTTTGTCCGTAGATGTTCTGCAATTAATAGGTTTTGGAATACTCTTTATCCTAATACTTTCTTTTATTTCAGAAAAAGTAGGGAATAGAGATAGCTTTATATTTTTATTAGGTGCGCTTTTCTTTTTCGGACTTTGGCCATTAGCTGCCCAGATAAATTGGACTAATTATTTTCCAGTACCAATTGCCGCATATTTTTATGAGGAAACCGGATCGTTATTTCCTATTTTCCCCTGGGTTGGATATTTACTTTGCGGGGCAATGCTTGGCAGTTATCTTGCTAAAAAACCTTTAATATTTAGAACAACTCAGTTTAGTCTGAAACTGGCAATCATTGGTGCATTACTAATTATAATGTTCGCAGTAATTAGATCGATTGAAGACAGTACAGAGAACGCAACCATTAAATACTTGGCATATTCTTATGGTCTGATTTCACTCCGTGTAGGATTTGTTTTAATTCTAAATTCAATTATTTCATTTATATCATTGAAAATGAACAGCATACCTAAATTACTAGTACTGATAGGAAGAAATACTTTGCTAATTTACGTTGCTCATTTAATAATACTTTATGGAAGTGCTTGGAGCCCCGGTTTGATAATATTATTCGATAAAAGTTTAAATGTCTGGAACACAATCGGAACTGCTTTACTGATGATTGTTACAATGACGATTATGGTTATTGTAATTCATCGTTTAAAGATTAAGAATAAACAATTAGTTACATGATGAATTTTAGAATATGAGAAAATCCCCAAGCACAAACCCGGAATTGACTGAAGAAGATAAAATAATTGACCAAACACTCCGTCCAAAGTTTATTTCTGAATTCGATGGTCAAAGAAGCGTTACTGATAATCTTAATGTGTTCATTTCAGCAGCCAAAAAACGGGACGAAGCGCTTGACCATGTTTTGTTAACAGGACCTCCCGGACTTGGTAAAACAACGCTTGCACATATTGTTGCAAATGAAATGGGAGTTAAATTAAAAATCACCTCCGGACCTGTTTTAGAAAAGCCCGGTGATTTAGCGGGAATCTTAACTAACCTTGAGGAAAAATCTGTTTTATTCATTGATGAAATTCATCGCCTGAGCCCAGTGATAGAAGAATATCTCTATTCTGCAATGGAAGACTATAAGCTCGATATAATGATTGACAGTGGACCTAATGCAAGATCCGTTCAAATAAGTTTACCTAAGTACACTTTGGTTGGTGCTACTACAAGAGCTGGAATGCTATCATCTCCTTTACGTGATAGATTCGGAATAAAATTTCGATTGGATTATTACGATGCTGAAACTTTGGAAAAAATTGTGTTTCGTTCTTCTTCAATTCTAAAGCTAAAAATAAATAAGGACGCCTCTTTTGAAATTGCAAAGCGTTCGAGGGGAACTCCAAGAATTGCAAATAGACTCTTAAGACGAACTCGTGACTTTGCAGATTTTGAAGATAAGAAATTAATTGATCTTGAAATTTCAAAGAAAGCATTAAAAGCTTTGGAAGTCGATGAATTTGGTTTAGATCAAATGGATAAGGATATCATCTTAGCAATTATAGAAAAATATCGAGGCGGTCCTGTCGGATTAAATACTCTGGCAGTATCTGTAAATGAGGATCCGGGAACGATTGAAGAAGTTTATGAACCATTTTTAATTCAGCAGGGATATATTCAGCGAACACCAAGGGGAAGGGAAGTAACCCATCTTGCTTATGAGAGGTTTGGTAAATCGAAAATAAATTTAGATTCAAATAAATCTCTGTTTGATGAATAGCATATAAAAAATGCTATAAATAATTAACCTGTGTTAACCTGCATTCAATAAAAATAGTCATTATCATGAAAAGACTTATCATTATTACGATTTTTGTTCTACCAAGTTTTATCATCGCACAGAATTATGTTCTTCCATTAAATATTAAATCAGCATATGATAAAGGAACACGCTCCTACGATGGTAAACCAGGAGAAAATTACTGGCAGAATTCCGCTGATTATAAAATCAAAATAAGTTTTAATCCTTATGAAGAATTTATAGAGGGGAGTGAAACAATTCGGTATTATAATAACAGCCCGGATACTCTCGATGAATTAGTTATCAGACTTTATCAGAACTTTTATAAAAGTAATAGTGCAAGAAACTTTCTGATTTCATCACAGTCAATAACCAATGGTGTTGAACTTGAGCGAATATTGATAAATAATACTTCAATTATTCTTGATGATTATTCAACTCTCACTTTCACTAACACAAACCTGATAATTAAGCTTAATGAGAAAATAAAGCCCGACTCATCAGTTGATCTGGCTATAGACTGGAAGTTTAGAATTCCTGGTGGATCGCCAATACGAATGGGTATTTACGATTCAACAACATTTTTTATTGCTTACTGGTATCCTCAAGTTGCAGTTTATGACGATATAGATGGCTGGGATAAAATTGATTTTTATGGTGAGCAAGAAATGTATAATGACTTCAACAATTACAATGTAAAGATTGAGGTTCCTGATAAATTCGTTGTTTGGTCAACCGGTGTTCTGCAGAATGCAAAAGAAGTTTTAAGTGAATCGACATTTAAGAAATTTGAAATGGCTCATGCTTCAGATACCGTGATAAACATAATTACAAACGATGATTACATTAGTGCAAATAATTTTTTATCCGGCAGAAAAACTAATGTTTGGCACTTCAAAGCAGATGATGTTACAGATTTTGCTTTCGGGATCAGTGATCACTATTTATGGGATGTTGTGAGTTTAGTTCCGGATAAAAATTCAGATAGTAGAGCTTTTATTTCGGCAGCTTATAATCCCGTTTCTAAAGATTTTTATGATGTTGCCCAAATTGCAAAAGATGCGTTGCAATATTTCTCAACTGATCTTCCTGGAATCCCATTTCCATATCCTTCTTTTACAGTATTCAATGGCGGAGGCGGAATGGAATTTCCAATGATAATTAACGATGAATCAAATACAACATTAGCTGGAACAGTTGGTTTAACTTCACACGAAGCCGCTCATACATATTTTCCGTTTTACATGGGAATAAACGAAAAGAAATACGCATGGATGGACGAGGGTTTAGCCGTAATGCTTCCAATTAAATTTCAATCTCGGGTAGAAGGGAATGATCCTCTTGGAAGAAATGTAAAAAGCTACGCTGCTTTTGCCGGTGAAGAGATGGATATGCCGCCAATTATTCCTTCTAATTTACTGAGAGGTCCATCATATAGAGTGGCTTCATATCAAAGACCCGGAATTGCTTATCATTATCTTCAAGATTTTTTAGGCAGAGATATTTTTCGTGAAGCACTTCAGGAATATATACATCGATGGAATGGCAAGCATCCGATACCATATGATTTTTTTAACAGTTTTAACAATTATTTGGAAAAAGATTTATCATGGTATTGGAAGCCATGGTTTTTTGAAAAAGGATATCCGGATCTAGGAATTAAATCTTATATTTTAAAAAATAATTCACTTGAAGTTGAAATTGAGAAGAAAGGTAATATTCCCGTGCCAATTAAAATTTCCTTAGTGATAGATGGATTGATTGTGAAGGAAGTTTATCGCACGGCCGAAGTTTGGAAGAGTGGTAATCAAACATTTAAAATAAGAATAGATGTGTTAGGTGAGTTTGATCAAATTGTTTTAGGTCATGTTAAAATTCCTGATGTTAATAAACAGGATAATGAGTTAGTAATAAAAAGATAATTAAATATTTATTTACTCATCACGATGGTGAGAGCGGTTGACTTAAGTAACGCAATAGATATCTACACGTCCCCGCCAGAGGCGTGCGAACTTTTCATCCCTATCCTTCAGAGGCGGATAAACTCAAGAAAGGAAGTATACTTAGCTTCACTCAAGATAGTTTAAGAATGATCGCGCTATTTATTACAAAGCGATTCTGTTTGTCTGTATGAAAATTTTCTTTTCTTAGTAACTCACATCTCTTTTTCAGCAAGTAGTGTCCTTCCTTCAACAAATTGTCCTTGTGCAGCATGATCTTTGAAGATATAAACTAATCCATCCTCATTATGCGGTTCACCATAAACAGAATGAACGGATTTAAGTCCACCGAAATATTTTCTTACATCTGATATATAAACGAGATCCCCGATTTCTGCAGCCATTCGTTTCATATCATTTTTAGAAAAATGTACTGTATCGTCCTCACCATCTTTTAATTTCCATTGTATTCGTATTTTCTCACCTTCACGATCATTAATCTTACTGCCTTTAAAATACTCTTTTGCTTTATTTAGCGACCATACCGTAAGCCCATCTGTTTTTTCTTCGTGCTTATACTCAATGAAATAATTTGAAGCTATAACAACCATTGCAACCATTATAAAGGTCAGTGCAAGCAATATTGGCAGAGGAGCAAGATTAAAACCAATAACCAGGTAAATTAAAATGGAGATAATAACAGACGAAGTCATTATAAAATTATGGTGAGCGTTCTTCTTAATGATTTGAACAAGCTTCAACTGCTGCTTCGTTGTTAATGTGGATAAAACAGCAAATAATGCACAAACAAACAAATTGTATAATGCTCCAATATAAGTGTAAGGATGCTTTGGATCGAAAGCCGTTCCGTGATCGAATATTTGGATCAACGGCTGGGGATAATACATTCCGAGCACCATCAGAGAAACCCCACCAACCAATGTTCCGATTACCGCCGCATTTGTAAATTTTTTCCAGAACACTCCGAGAAATATAGCAGTAACCAAAGGTGGGGTAAGTGTTGAGTGAAAATACCCGTGTGCTTCATAAACAGTTGGGAATTTGCTAAATGGAATTACACTCAGTACACCGAAGAACGTAAAGATTACAGTCGCAATTCTTGCTGATAAAAGTTCCTGTTTATCTTCTTCTTTCCAGCTTTGAACTTTCTTGGTTAACCATTTTTTAACCGGACGATGAATATCATTTATATAAATTGCTGCAGTTGCATTTAATAAAGTATCGACTGTCGACATCAATGCTGCGGTGAGTGTAGCCATTATGAATCCAAAAACTCCCGGATATGAAATAACGTTTGCCACAACGACAAATATATTATCGGGAATCGTATCTGGCGGAACAACTGATGGATTAGCAATTGAGATTGCTTTACCGATCCATCCCGCATTTCCTACAACAACAGCTGAAATGGGTAACATAAACAGTATATTGAATGTAGCAGCTTTACGTCCTTCATCAACACTTTTACAGGCCATAAATCGCATTACAAGTCCCATATTCATAAATAAAAAACCAACTGATCCGGCAACGCCATCCTGCCAGAAGATTCCGACAAAGTTAAAACCGGGCGGTTCGTTAAAATGAGCCAGAGGTAATTTCCATTCGGTTGGAAGTAAATTCCAAAAAACACCAAATCCGCCTAAGTAGTCCAATCCCAAAACGAAAACTAACATACCGGCAAAGATTAATATTAATCCTTGGGCAAGATCAGTGAAGATGACTGCGGTTTGTCCGCCGTATGTAATGTAAACACCGACAATCAATGCAATAACAATTATTAATCCCATCAGTGTAACATCAAAGTGAATTCCCAAAAGTGTAAACTCAGGTGGAAGCAAAGGTAGTATAGCTTTACCCATTGTAAGGAAACCGATTCCAACATAACCGATCATATAAAATAAAAGGAGAAGGGTTGTCAGGAATCTTGTTAATACCGAAAATCTTTTTTCAAAATATTCGGGGATTGATCTGATCTTTGTGTACACGATTATTGGAAGCCAACCGAATATGAAAAAAGGAACAAAGAACCAATCATTCATGTATGTCATTGTAGATGAAAACCCTGCTTCAAATCCTTTTGCAGAGTACTTGATAAAACTGTGACTTCCAACTCCTGTGGCAACAATGCTCATTGCTATTAGCCACCAGGCAAATCTTCTTCCGCCAAAAAAGAAATCGGTTGTGGTTCGATTATATTTAGAAAAGTATGAACCGAATAGCATAATCGCTACAAAGTAAACTATCATGACTATCCAATCGGTTGCGGTGCCTAAGCTATGATGTACTTCCATAATACGATTTGATTTTGTTTTATATTAGAAATAAAGTGCTGCAAGGATTTGTGCAGCGTGTATGAGCATAAAATAAAAAAAGCCGAAGATTGAAATTTTCCACCAGAACCTATGTCGTTTATTTGAAGAATTGTAACCACCGGATTTTTTTACAATCACTAAACCGCTTACAAAGAAAATTCCTCCAACACCATAAAGGTAAATAAAAGGCAGCCAGGTATTAAAAAATGAAGGCATTAAAAGTTCAAACTTGTTTATGTGAATGTTGTAATTGTTTCAATTGAGAGAATCATATCGAGTTATCTAAAGATATAAAGCGGAGATGATTAAAAATGCGTGTAAAAACATAAAAAAGAAAAATCCTCCGATTAATACTCTTAGCCAAAAACGATGTTGCTTCTTCTTCAAGTTAAGAGAATCGCTTTTTATAATTATATATATGCCGACAAAGAAAAACAATCCACCAACGACATATAAATAAATGAATGGCAGCCATGTTTGAATAATTGATTGTAAAATCATTTGAATTATTTAGCTGGTAAAAGTGCCCGTCAAAAATATAGAAAGGGAATTAAATGAGCAATTATGATCAAGAAAGAAAGATTTTGAATCATTAAAAATCTGCTGAAAATTAAGCCAATAAAAAGATTTAACAATTTCTTAACATAAACTTCATGCTTACGGAAATTATTTTTACTTTATGATTTGGTCTCCCATCAGCTATTTTTGTTTATTGATTATTTTTATGTTAAAATTATTAAGAAAATATTTGTAAAATTTACTTAATATATGACGATCATTTCTTTTATACTGTTAATTTTACTCTCAGTTCAACCCTTAAAGTGCCAAATTCAATCCGATAAAAACCATAAACCAGTTCATTTGTTTTCTAAAAATAATTTAAGAGATTATTTAAATTTTTTGGGAAGTGATTCGCTCCAAGGAAGAGGCACGGGATCACTAGGTGAAGAAATTTCAGCAAAATTTATTGCAGATAAATTTTCTGAATTAGGGCTTAAATCCCTCAGGGCTGACAACTCTTATTTTCAATATATTCCGATGCATGGGAGTATACCGCAACCTGAATCCGAATTAAAAATTATTTATCAAGATGAATCTTATTCTCTAAAGTTGAATAAAGATTATCTGCTTTATACATCCGGTGAGCAAACCTTTATACCATCTACTTCTCCCCTAGTGTTTGTTGGTTACGGTATAATAGCACCGGAATTCGATTACACTGATTACCAGCAAATTGATGTGCAGGGCAAAATTGTAGTTTTTCTTGAGGGAGAACCTCATTCAGGTGCTGATTATTATTTTAACGGTGAAACACCTACAATTTACAGCTTGCCGGAAGCCAAACAGCGGATTGCTCTTGCTTGCGGTGCTTTAGGAAGTATTCTTATCTTATCGGATGAAAATTACTTGAATGATAAATGGATAAAAACAAGTAACGAATTTTCCTTTGAGACTGTAACTCTTGCTTCCTCAGCGAACAAAAACTTAAGCATTTTGATGAATCCCGAAGCTGCAAAAAATTTATTTAGGAATTCGCTTTTTAGCTTAAGCCATATTTACAAAATGCATGATGATAATAACATGCGCAGTTTTCATCTTAATTGTGAATTATCATTTAAAGGAATATTCAAGGAAAGAGATTTTCTTTCACCAAACATTATCGGTATGCTAGAGGGAAATGATGCAGCAAAAAAAGAAAACTACATAATCATATCAGCACATTATGTTCATTTAGGTATTGGACCAACTATAAATGGAGATTCAATTCACAATGGTGTTCTTGATAATGCTTTAGGTGTTAGCGGACTACTAGAACTTGCTCGAGCATTTAGTCAAGTCAGACCGAAATTAGACAGATCAATAATTTTTTTATGCTTAACTGCTGAAGAAAAGGGACTGTTGGGCTCTCATTACTATGTATCTTCACCGGTTGTTCCACTATACAAGTGCATAGGTAATGTAAACATTGACGGCTTAGCTGTATATGATGTGTTCAACTCAGTTGTTGGCATAGGTTCCCAATATTCTTCACTTCTCGAAGTTTTAAATGAAGTTTCAATTAAACAGGGATTGTTATTAACCGATATTCCGACTCAATTTGAAAATTGGTTATCGTATTATAAATCAGATCAAGCATCTTTTGCACAGGCTGGAATACCTTCGATTTTGGTTTATGAGGGGATCGATCCCAAATACCAGTCCATAGAAGATGCCTTAAGCTGGTTCTTTAATTATAGCCAGAATATTTATCATTCACCTTTCGATGATTTGAATCAATCAATAAATTTAAATGCTACCTTTCAGCATTTAATTTTACTTTATAGTTTTATTTCAACACTTGCCGACTCTGACAAAGTACCAGAGTGGAATGAAGATTCACCATTCTTAAAGGCAAGATTAAGAAGCATTGCGGAGAAAAGATGATGGGTATGAATGTTAAATTAATAATCGGATTAAGAAAAGTATTTTTATTGTTGTATCTATTTTTAATCAGTATCCCGTTTGGATGTTACTACAAAGGGAGTGAGTCAATGGTATTAAAACTTAAAGGATCGGATACTATGTATAAACTTACTTCAATGCTTGCAAACGAATTCATGAAGGATAATCCGGGTATTTCAGTTTATGTTGAAGGTGGTGGTACTAAAACCGGCATAGATGCACTTGGGAAAGGAATTATTGATATCTGCATGGCATCAAGGTTACTAAAATCGGATGAAATTAAAGTTATAGCAGATGAATTTGGAAGCATTGGAATGTCAACCCTAGTTGCAAAAGATGCTCTGAGTGTGTATTTAAATCCTCAAAATCGGGTAAAGAATCTATCTTTAAGTGAAGTTAAGAATATATTCTCCGGCAATATCACCAATTGGAAAGAGGTTGGAGGGGAAGATAAAACAATTCGCGTAATTACAAGATCACCCAATAGTGGTACATATTTGCATTTTAAGGAACATGTATTATTAAACGATGACTACTTTGAAGCTGTTGAAATAAAAGCTTCAACAGATGAAATCGTTGAGATTGTTTCAAAGGATAAGAATGCAATTGGATATGGAGGAATTGGCTATGGCGAGAATGTTTTTCACTCATTAATTAATGGTGTTAAACCTTCGGAAGAAAATGTTCGAGACGAATCCTATCCTATAAGAAGATATTTATTTTTTGTTACACTCAACGTGCCTGATGGTTTATCCAAAAAGTTTATAGATTGGGTTTTATCCAATGATGGTTAGCATATCGTAAAAAAAGCAGGCTTCATTTCTCTTTGGGACAAGAGATATTAAAATTTAACCCTATTACTTTTCGTTTTCCATTCTAAATCTAAACATTCCCTAAAAGACTTAACAATTTCTTAACATTCCCTTAATATTCTCTTAACATTGGAGATGTATGTTTGACTTGTTGAAGGAATAATTTAAAGGAATTAAAATGAAACACACAATTTGGTTCATGGTTACTGTTCTGATCTTCAGCTCGATTCTCTTTGCTCACGAAAAAGGGAATGTCACTGGAAAAGTGATTGATTCAAAAACCGGTGAAGAAATTATTGGTGCGAACGTATTTCTTGAAGGAACTAATTACGGTGCAGCTACCGACATTGAGGGTAAATATAGTATAAATAATATTCCCGCAGGAAGTTATAACCTCAATATATCTTATCTCTCTTACTCTAAAACACAGATTAAAGATGTAGAAATTATTTCAGGGAAAACTATTTTGGTTAATTCGGCATTAGTTCCCGAAGCAATTTCAGTTGATGAGATTGTTATTACGGATAAAAGAGATGATTCTTACGAATCTGCACTGTTGAATCAGCAGAAAAAATCCACATCAATTAGTGATGGAATAAGTGCCGAACAAATTAAAAGATCTACCGATGCAACCTCAAGTGATGCTTTAAGAAGAGTTACAGGAATTTCATTGGTTGATAATAAATACATCTATGTAAGAGGAACCTCAGAGAGATACAGTAATGCTTTACTCAATAACTCAAATCTTCCTGGAACAGAACCGGATAAAAAATCCTTTGCATTTGATTTAATTCCAACAAATCTTTTAGAAAATACAGTGATAGTAAAATCATTCACTCCCGATGTTTCTGGTGATTTTTCAGGAGGATTGATTAAACTTAACACTGTCGATTTTCCAAACAAGTTTACCATAAGAGCAAGTTATTCGACCTCGTACAATAATAATACAACGTTGAAAAGTTTTAAGACTTACAACGGAGGAAAGACAGATTGGTTAGGAATTGATGATGGAACTCGTAATCTGCCTTCAGAATTTCCATCAAGCATTGCAAATGGTTTTACTTCACAAGAAATAAATAATTATGCTAAAACTTTAAATAACAATTGGGCACCTAAAACTTCCAAAGCTCCAATCAACAATAACTTTTCCATCTCTATTGGTGATGGAACTACTTTGCTCGGACAAAACTTCGGTTTTATCACTTCACTTTCTTATAAAAATAATTTCAATACATCTGAAATTGAAAGAAATGAATATGAAGCAAATGGTGAAAGAAGATTCAGCTATAAAGGCACACAATCAACTTACTCCGTTCTTTGGGGAGGGTTATTTAATTTAAGTTATAAGATAGCTGAAATGCACAAGGTCAGTTTGAAAAATACATACTCACAAACAAGTGATGATGAAGTTGCAGAGCTTAATGGTGCACAATATTCTGATGCCATTTCCGAAGTTCAACAATCAGCATTGAGATATGTCTCTCGATCTGTTTTCTCAAGTCAGTTGATGGGCGATCACTATTTTCCGGAAATTAACGGACTGAAGGTAGAATGGCATGCATCTTTTGCCGAAGTCAAAAGAGATGAACCTGATTACAGAAGAGTGTTATATTCACGTGAACTTGGATCGTCCGATCCTTATGCTGCATTACTGGGATTCCAGGCAAACTTAAAAAATGGCGGAAGGTTCTTTTCCGATATGTATGAAAAAACTCGCACCGGCAAGATAGATCTTACTCTTCCATTATCATTTGTAAAAATTAAAACCGGCGGTTTGTATGAAAATAAAAACCGTGATTTCAACTCAAGATTAATTGGTGTAATTGTAAATGCTTCAGGTAATGGTTTTACTGATTTTGATCTTTTGTATCAACCGCTTGATAAAATTTTTAGTCCTGAAAATTTCCGTCAGAAAGGTTTTTCTCTTAGCGAATATGTAAATGGAACCAACAATTATTTAGCAGGTCAAGTTGTGTCCGCAGGATATCTAATGGTTGAAATGCCCTTTGATTTTCTAAACAACGAATTGACTGTAGTTGGTGGAGCACGTTTAGAAAATTCAAGTCAAACTGTTAATTCTCTTGACCTCTCCGGACAAAAGGAAATAAATATAAACTTAGACAAATCGGATCTTCTTCCTTCGCTTAATTTAATTTGCAAACTCAACGAAGCAACGAATATTCGTTTCGCTTACAGCCAAACAGTAAATCGACCGGAACTGAGAGAATTGGCTCCATTTGCTTACTTTGATTTCTCAACTCAAACTTCGGTAAGAGGAAATGAAAATCTCAATCGAGCGCTAATTAGAAATTATGATTTCCGTTATGAAATTTATCCGTCAATCGGCGAATTAGTATCTGCGAGCTTTTTTTATAAATCCTTAAGTGATGCTATCGAGCAGGTTGTTGTAACCGGAAGCGCCCTCGGCTCAGAAAGAACATTCGTGAATTCTAACAAAGCGATTAATTATGGATTTGAGCTGGAAGCAAGATTTTCATTAGTACATTTAGCAGAGTTTCTATCTGACTTCGCAGTCAACGGAAATTATTCATGGATAAATTCTGAAGTGACCGTTAAGGGAACAGAAACTACTATTGCCAGAACAAGTCGTCCGTTACAAGGTCAATCACCTTTTATGCTGAATCTTGGACTTACATATACAAATCCAACATTCGAAACCTTAATAAGTGTGCTTTATAATAAAATTGGTGAACGCATTTCTGAAGTCGCAACTGCTTATGAAGAAGATGTCATTGAAGAAAGTCGAGATTTAATTGATATCGTTGTAAACCAACCAATCACTGAAAATATTGAAATAAAATTCTCGGTTAAAGATTTATTAAATAATAATCAGGTATTCCGCCAAGGGGATAAAATTGCTAGACTAAATAGCAAGAATTCGGTTATCTCACTTGGTGTTTCATTAAAATTTTAGATAATTAAATAATCTACAACTAAATAAAAGGATCAAATATGAGAGCGTCTATTAAAACAATCTTGTTGTTACTGTTACTTTTTGGCTCTATGGCTTTCGGGCAATTGTCCCCCGCGGACAGCGTGATAGAAGGGAACATTACATCTAATGCTTTCCTTACAAATTCTAAGAGATATCTTCTCCGAGGATTTGTAAATATAAACTCTCCGGCAGTTTTAACTATTCAAGCCGGAACAATCATTTATGGAGAGAAATCTTCAAAAGGAACTTTGATTGTTAATCGCGGAGCAAAGCTGATTGCTGATGGAACGCAAAATCAGCCGATTACTTTCACAAGTCAGCAGGCACAAAATCTACGCAGTCCCGGTGATTGGGGTGGAATTATTATAGCTGGTTTTGCAACAATTAATGTACCTGGCGGAACTGCTGTTATTGAAGGTGGTACAGGAACTGTTTACGGAGGTGGAGCAACACATAATGATGACGACAATAGCGGAATCTTAAGATATGTTAGAATAGAATACCCTGGTATTGCTTTTCTACCCGATAATGAAATAAATGGTTTAACTATGGGAGGTGTTGGCAGAGGAACTACAATTGAATATATACAAGTAAATTATAGCGGCGATGATTCGTATGAATTTTTCGGCGGGACTGTTAATGCAAAATATCTTATTGCATGTAATGCAGTGGATGATGATTTTGACACCGATTTCGGCTTTAGAGGAAAAATTCAATTTGGTTTTGTTTCTCGAAATCTTAACATTGCCGATATTAGTGGAAGCAACGGATTCGAATCGGATAATGACGGGACAGGAACTTTTAATTCTCCAAGAACTCAACCATGGTTCAGTAATATTACAGTAGTAGGACCTATGAGCGATACTTCGTCAGTTGTAAATCCTAATTATAGAAGAGGAGCGCATTTAAGAAGAGCAACTCAGACTTCAATTTATAATTCTATTGTTATGGGCTATCCTGTTGGATTATTAATTGACGGTGCAAACTCTGCTAATTCAGCTTCGGGCGATACGCTGCAAATTAGAAATTCTATTTGGGCAGGTTTAAGAGTAGGAAACGGTTTAACAACAAATGCTTCCGGGTTTGATGTTAACACATGGTTCAATAACGCTGCCTATGGAAATAAAACTTATGTTCAATCCTCAGAAGTTGGACTAACAGATCCGTTTAATTTGACAAATCCGAATCCTGTGCCAACTCCATACTCCCCTGCGGTCAGCGGTGCAAGCTTTACAAACGCTAGATTGCAAGATATATTTTTTACGACAACAACTTATGTAGGAGCTTTTTCACCAACCGGAACACGTTGGGATGCAACATGGACAAACTATAATCCCGATTCAACGGATTATGTGACAGGAGTCGAAACAAATGCAGGTTTAACTCCTACCGAATTTAAACTGGAACAAAACTATCCTAACCCATTCAATCCCTCAACACTGATTACATACAGTCTGCCTAACAGCGGAAACGTCAGTATAAAAATTTATGATGTGATTGGAAGGGAAGTAGCTGAATTAGTTAACGATTATCAAAGCGCTGGTAAATATGTTATCAGTTTTAATGCAAGTGCCTTAAGCTCAGGAGTATATTTTTACCGCTTAATTTCCGGCTCATTTACCTCAACAAAGAAAATGAATTTGCTCAGATAGTTCTGTTCTCTCTCCTTCGACCAAAAGGGTGTCCCCGGACACCCTTTTTTTAGAAATTCTAGCTAATTAAAGATTTTAAATGGAATTGTTATATTTTTACCTGACATTTGATCATAATTCTTAACAATAATTTAACATTAGACTTCCCATCTTAATCATTCTATCACATATATTTAATAGTCAAATAAAAAAATCTTTGAGGGTAATATGAACTATAAAAATTTTTCAATCGTGTTATTTACAATTTTAATTGGTGCAGTACTTATTTTTTCCAGCTGTAAAAGAAAAGATAGTGTTGATAAAACTGTAATTACAGTGAAGGGATCCGATACGATGGTAAATCTCGCACAGAAATGGGCTGAGGTTTACATGAGTAAAAATCCCAACATTTCTATTCAAGTTACCGGCGGAGGTTCAGGAACCGGAATAGCAGCACTTTTTAATAAAACAACCGACCTTGCAAATTCCAGCCGTGAAATTAAGAAAGCTGAACTTGAAAATGCAAAACAAAAAGGAGTTGAGCCGGTTCAATATGAAGTAGCATTAGATGGTATTGCCGTTATAGTACATCCATCCAACAAGGTTGATAATCTTACTATTCAACAAGTGAGTGACATTTTTAGCGGTAAAATTACCAACTGGAAACAGGTTGGGGGAGAAAACTTACCAATAACTCTTTACGGCAGAGAGAACAGCAGCGGAACTTATGAATTCTTTAAGGAACATGTTTTAGGCAAGGATGAGAAAGGCAAACAGAAAGATTACGCCACATCAACTCAAGTTCTCCAAGGAACCGCTTCTTTAGGTGAATCGGTTGCAAGAGATGTCAAAGGAATTGGTTATGGAGGGGTCGGATATTTTGCAGAAAGAAAGGATGTAAAGATTTTACATGTTAAAGCTGATGTAAATTCGGAAGCCGTTTCACCTGTTGAAAATGGCACAGTTAACTATGAAGTTATTTGGAGTAAGAAATATTCCATTTCAAGATACTTGTACTGCTATACTGATCAGAAAGTAAAACCGGAAGTAAAAGCATATTTGGATTATATTGTCTCGAATGAAGGGCAAGATGTTGTAAGGCAGATGGAATATATCCCGCTTCCACCGAAAAATTAATTTTGTTTTCAAACAAAATAATTAATCTTCTGGTCAAAGATTGATTCAGGAAAAATTGGAGAGATAAATGAAACTGATAGGAAGGCTGTGCTTCTTTGTATTCTTTTTTTCGAGTTTATATTCCCAAAATGGAGATAAAGGCAAAATTTCTGGGGAAGCATTTATAGATTATTTCTATAATATTTCGAGGGATACTGTTCATTCAAAGCTGCCAAATACTGCTCTAAAGGAAGTTCAAGATTTTAATGCCTTTGAGTTCAGGCGAGTAACTTTCACTTACGATTATGATTTCTCTTCAATATTTCAATCACGTGTTCGCTTTGAAGCAAACCAATCATCTTCAACCGGAAATAGTGTAACTCCGTATATCAAAGATTTATTCTTGAAATGGAAGAATATTTTTGATGGGAGCGATTTGATTTTTGGAATTCAGCCGCCGCCATCATTTGAAGTGAGCGAAAGTTACTGGCAATTTAGATCCCTTGAAAAAACGATAATGGACTTGAGAAACATAGCATCATCAAGAGATATGGGCCTCGCATTAAAAGGAAAATTAGATAATGAGGGATTTCTGAGTTATTGGGTTACATTTGCGAATAATAGCAATCTTGGTCCCGAGATAGATAAATATAAACGTGTATACTTACACTTGAATATAACTCCAATGAAGGATATGAACATCACACTATACAGCGATTATAAATTCCGGACGAAGATTTCCCAGTTAAACTCATCAAATCAAAGTGTTGTGTCACTTAATAATGATGTTATCACTTCTGTTGCGTTCATTGGAATTAGAGATGAGGATTTCAGCTGCGGCATCGAAGGAATTCTGCAAATGAGCAGGAATGGTTACTCGATATCAAATGCAAATCAAACAAGTTACAGTACCCTCAACGGATTTGGGCTTTCAGTCTTTGGTAATTATCAAATTATAGAAAACATTAACTTACTGGGCAGATTTGATTATTATGATCCCAATTCTAAAGTGGATTTTGATTCAAGAAATTTCATCGTTTTAGGTTTAAGCTTCCTGGCAGAAAAAAATATTCGGATCATTCCCAATGTTCTGTTGGAAACTTACCAGAATAATAGCACTACTGCTTTTGAATCTTCAATAACTGGAAGATTAACAGTTCATTTTGTTTACTAAAATTTAGAAAAAAAATCAGTTGGGATACGAAATAAAAAATCAAAATAAAGTATTGGAACAACTAGAAGCTTCACTTCCTTTGAAAGAAGATGTTTCACCATTTAACAAGAAGATAAGGAAGTCCACAAGAATTAAGGAAGCAATCATAAAGTATTTCTTCGCTTTTAATGGAGTTGCTGCCTTAGTTTTTATAATTCTAATCTTCATTTTTCTTTTTAAGGAGGGATTTAGAGCATTTGAACACATAGGCTTAGCCGATTTTATCTATCATAATAGATTGCTTGATGCGAATGTTATAATGAAAGTGTTCGAATGGTACCCGACCTCTGAGGATCCACGTTATTCACTTGTTCCTTTAATTCTTGGTACTTTACTAACTGCGATCCCTGCAACCATTATATCTACTTTCTTTGGTGTGGGAGCGGGTATCTATTTATCCGAGATTGCAAATCCTAAAGCAAAGGAAATTCTTAAACCGATAATAGAACTATTTGCCGGAATACCCACAGTAGTGTTAGGATTTTTAATGTTAGTTGTGGGAGCAAGTTTTTTTAATGATCTCTTTAACCCAACAAACCGCTTAAATGCTTTTATCGCTGCTATAGGACTATCCTTCGTGGTGATCCCCATCATTGCTTCTTTAACTGAAGATGCTTTACATTCAATTCCTAATGATCTTAGAATGGCTTCATATGGAATTGGAGCAACAAAATGGCAGACAATCAGCAGGGTGATAATTCCTGCAGCTTTTAGCGGCGTCTCTGCGAGCATACTCTTGGGTTTTGGACGTGCCGTTGGTGAGACAATGATTGTCCTCATGGCAGCGGGAAATGCAGCTAATATTACAACTAATATTTTTGAGAGTGTTAGGACTATGACTGCAACTATCGCCGCAGAGATGGGAGAGGTTTCTCAAGGTTCAGATCATTACTATTCATTATTCTTAATAGGTATAGTTTTGTTTTCAATTACTTTTGTTCTGAATTTCATTGCCGAGATCATTATTAACAAAATGAGGAAGAAAAACACTTTTTAACATTATGTCAGAACTTCAACACAAGCATAAGGATTTTGCCGGATTTGTATTCATCAACATATCAAGGCTGCTGTTTTTATTTTTACTGCTAATGCTTGCTTTCATTCTTGTAAAAATTATTTATGAAGGCATTGGCGTTATAAGTTGGGAATTTATTTCCTCGGAACCAAAAAACAACATGACCGAAGGCGGAATATTCCCGGCAATTTTTGGAACTATAGCGGTTACACTAATTATGGTTCTTATGTCTTTACCTTTAGGAGTTTTCTCAGCTATTTACTTGAACGAATATGCGAAGGACACAATTTTTACAAGGATAATTAGAACCTCAGTCAACAATCTCGCAGGGGTTCCTTCAATCGTATTCGGGCTATTTGGTTTAGGATTTTTCATTCTATTTGTCGGCAAAAATATAGATGAAGTTTTACAAACAGGATTACTCTTTGGGCAGCCTGCAATAATTTGGGCGTCGGCAACATTGGCGGTTTTAGTTCTACCGATTATCATCGTGTCAACTCTCGAGGCATTGAATTCAGTTCCCAAATCGCATCGGGATGCTTCATATGGATTAGGAGCAACTAAATGGCAGACAATTAAGAACGTAGTTCTTCCTCAAGCAAGACCGGGAATTCTGACAGGTACAATCCTGGCTATTAGCCGTGGTGCGGGTGAAACAGCACCGGTGTTATTTCTTGGAGCTGCATTCTTTTTGCCTAGTTTGCCGATAGTTGATCTTTGTATCGGAGACTATTGCATCCCAATGATAAATCCTGGCGAACAGTTCATGTATCTCGCTTATCATATTTTTATTCTTGCAACGCAATCATCCAATCCGACAAAGACAATGCCGATACAATATGGCTCAACATTGGTTTTGATCACTTTAACTTTTTTGTTAAACATTACAGCGATAATTTTCCGATATCGCTTCAGAAAAATTTTAGGAAGATTGTAATTTAATTTTTATGAAGATAATTAATGAAAGAAACTAAAATACAAATTAACGACCTGAGCTTGTTTTATTCTGAAAAGCAAGCATTGAGTGATATAACACTAGATATTTTTTCTCGGCGGGTTACAGCTTTTATCGGACCTTCCGGATGCGGCAAATCAACATTCTTGAGAGTAATAAATAGAATGAATGATTTGATTGATAACGTTAAAATTACTGGTGATGTATTGATTGATGGAATAAATATTTATGATAAGAACCTGGATGTTGTTAATCTCCGAAAAAGAATCGGAATGGTTTTCCAGAAATCAAATTTGTTCCCTAAAACGACATATGAAAACCTGGTTTTTGGACCCAGAATTAATGGGATAAATGACCGCAAAGTACTAGATGAAATTGTTGAGAGAACCTTGAATCAAGCGGCATTGTGGGATGAAGTTAAAGATCGCCTTCATGAACCTGCGTTAAGCTTGTCCGGCGGTCAGCAGCAAAGATTGTGCATTGCGCGAGCATTGGCAGTTGAGCCGCAAATAATTCTTATGGATGAACCGGCAAGTGCACTCGATCCGATTTCAACAGCAAAAATTGAAGAGCTTATTGATGATCTTAAAACTAAATACACGATTGTAATTGTTACGCACAACATGCAGCAAGCTGCCCGTGTAAGCGATTATACAGCATTCTTCTATCTCGGAAGATTAATTGAGTACGATAAAACAACAAAGATTTTTACAAATCCTTCCAATAAGCAAACTGAAGATTATGTAACCGGCAGATTCGGTTAGTAAAACAAAATAGGAGAATACAAAATGGAAAGACATTTTGAAGCAGAATTAGAAAAGCTAAAAACTCGAATCCTGAAAATGTGCAGTCTTGTTGATGAGCAATTTGAATCAGCTATCAAGGCAATCAATGAAGAAAATTTTGATATTGCAAAACAGGTAATTGAACGCGATGATAAAGTAGATAAGTACGATGTAAAGATAGATAAGGCATGTCAAAAGCTCTTGGCACTTCGGCAGCCGGTTGCAACAGATTTACGATTCATCATGTCTGCCATGACAATAAACAGCAACCTCGAACGAATAGGGGATATTGCAGTTAATATTGCGGAAAATTTTTTACTGCTTAAAAAGAAACCCGCTTTTTTCGAAAAAAGTAATTTTACTCCGATGGCTAGCCTCGTTAAAGAAATGATTCGTAATTCAATGGATTCATTCATTAACAATGATCCGAAACTTGCACAAAAAGTTATTGAAGCTGATGACATGCTGGATAAATACAATGCAGATAATCATCAAATTCTCATCAGCATAATGAAAGAAAATAAAGATAATATTGAAGCTGCCGTTGCACTACTTGTAATTTGCAGACAGCTTGAGCGATTAGGCGATCATGCAACAAATATAGCGGAAGATGTTTACTTCATTGTGGAAGCTCAAATGATCAAGCATAAGTATGTTAAGTACCTTTTTGGAGAGACTGGGGATGAAGATAAAGAGGAAGCCTGACCTCTGGACAGCACGAGTGCCAGGGATAAAGATTCCGCCAGCCAATCATTCAATCAGTGCTAGGCGGACAGGTAAGACTGAGATAATGATAAAGAACCCAGTTAATTAAAGATTATTAAAACAGAACCACATAGATATGCCAGATTTTCGTCTGCGATTGAGTAAGTTGAATCTGGCATATCTAAAAAGTGTACTCACTTCTTCAAGGTAAAAGAATATTCCGAATCTTTCCCGGCTCCTTCCTAACCACTATTTTTAATCCATGATGCATAATAATGTGTCTTACTTTACTAATCCCATCTTTGATTTTTAATATCCCAAAATGTAAGTTTTCAATAGCCAAACAAATAAATATTAATCATCGGGATTTTTGTGCAGTTTAATAATTACTTATTGGGCAATTGATTTGCACAAGTTCCGAATAGTTAAATCACAGAGAATCTAAAGAGAACAAAAAGGGAGGGAATATGGTATCAGGAAAAATATGGATCGGGAGCATTGCAGCAATTCTTATGCTGAGTTTATTCATGATGATTGGGTGCAGTGAAAAAACAACCGAGGAAAAGAATGCTGAAGATTTATCAAAGCAGTTGTCAATTGAGACCACCACAGCGGACAACTTGGATATAGGATTCCCAATATATCCCGGCACCGAGCAGGATCCGGATCAACCGCCAATAAACACGCCTCACATGAAGAATATCAAGCTATTGACCAGCGACTCTTTCGAAGAGGTAGTTGCATGGTACAGCAAGGAACTTGGAGAATTCGATGTAGATCACCAAGAAAAAGGATCTCAGGCGCTCTGGAGTAAAGAGACCGATGACGGTATTTTCCAAGCCGCTACTATAACCACTATATTTGCACCCGCTGGTAAAGTAGCTATAATCTTGGTGAAAGGTAAAACGGGAAGGTGAAAGTCACTCTGACTTTGTAACATATTTCAGATAATTACCAGTAGTATCTGGAATCCAGATTATGGATGATTTGAAACGATGGGACATCGCAGTGAATAACCACCCAAAATTTGGTTAGATCAATTACACGGAGGCGCTTCGGCGCCTATTATTTTACCAGTTATACTTTCTCCACTTACCTAAATACTATCTCTCAATTTGTCTTCACAACATTAAGCCCAGCTTTGATTTTTGATTCTCCAAAATGTAAGTTTCATAAGGTGTTAATGCTACGCTTCTATTTTTACATCTGGACGGGGATCTTTGGATGTGTTATCCATGGATATATTTGATTTAGAAATTATCTACATGTCCATCCCTTGTGAGTGCAACTACTTACATACTTGCCTGACGATATGTATATTTATGTTCTTTAATCAACAATCATAGGTGGCGTAAGTCATGGGTAGGCTATCCCTGAAAAAAAATCTTCTAAATATTAAGCTTGATTGTTCCACTAAATGTAATTACATTGTAGACACATTATTAAAAGGTAGAACATGAAAACTAAAGTTATAAAAATCGGCAATTCACGAGGTATAAGAATCCCTAAGTCGTTAATAGACGAAAGCGGGCTTAAAAGTGAAGTCGAAATTGAAGTTAATGATGGACAAATAATAATAAAACCAATTTCTAAAAACCGGGAATCCTGGGAAACAGAATTTAGAAAGATGGCAAAAAATAAAGATGATATTTTATTAGATTCTGAAATATTAGTTGAACAGTCAAAGTGGGACAAAGAAGAATGGGAGTGGTAAATGTTTTCTCGTTTTGATGTTTATTATGTTAATTTAGATCCAACAATAGGGGGTGAAATTAAAAAGACCCGTCCATGTATAATTATCTCTCCCAATGAAATGAATTACAATATCGCTACAGTAATTATTGCTCCACTCACATCAAAGCTACGAAATTATCCAACACGTGTTCCTTGTAAAGTAGATGGTAAGCAAGGTCAAGTTGTATTAGATCAAATCAGAACAGTTGATAAATCAAGACTGATGAAAAAAATAGATACGCTAAATAAAATAACACAAACTAAAGTCCTAAATGTTTTAAAGGAAATGTTTGCAGAATAAGCTACCTAATAGCCAATTAAACGGACGCCCCCGAATCAGGTTCTGGGAAGCCGTTTTCGCATCCAGCAATTGATTCTAAGAAACTCCCCAGCGAGATGCGAAACTAAAGGGGTGCTCCTTTTTCGAAGAAGAATAGCCCTTAGCAGAATTACAACCGTAAGCCCACCTGTGATTTTTGATTTCCCAAAATGTAAGTTTCAAGTGGTGTTAAGGCAACGCTCCAATTTTTAACATCTGGTCGAGGATCTGTGGTGGGATAAACAAATTGGTTTAGAAAACTTCTTAGAATGAATTTTGTTAAAGAAAATCAGATAGACTGTTACTAAGCTGGAATATATATATGCAGAGGATATTTTTAAATATTAGGGATATCGAGCAAATTCAAAGATATTGGAACGTATATATGCGGCTGCATGCATATATACATTCCTAATTAACCAAGTGAATGCAGCATAAGTATAAGTTATGTGGTTAAAATTGTGTTTGATATACTCTTTATAATTTTTGTATTAATTTACTTTTGGTTTTCAATTAAAGTTGATAATTGGATTACAATTTATCATCTTGGCTTTAGAACCGAAACGCCTATATTGTTTTTAAAGAATCAAAAAATATATGATGTTATAAGAATAACATTATTCATAACTTGTTTAATATTAACCTTCTATACTACTATCATTCCTTGGATTATCTGTTTATTCATTATTGCAATTATTTGGGTATTGAGTGGGAAAATTGGAAGAAACAAAGCATTTGATAAATATAGAGAAATTTTAAAGGATCTTGCTGAACACGAAGAAGACGAAAAACAAAAATCTGAATACCTAATGGAATTAAAAAAATCAAATGATATTTTACAAGATAGAGTAACACAATCAATAAAATTAGGATTATGAATTTGAGTGAAAATAAACTAGGTATAAATAATTTATTTAAAAAATTTAAAGAAAACCTACTATCATACTTATATCTTTTAAAAAGCGAATTTCAAGAAGTAAACGTTCTCATAAACGAATTAAAAAACTATGAACCATTTAAACTTGATGTTAGAGAAGCAACTCCAACTCATAATGCTCTTAATATAGCAGTTGTAATTTCTTATGCACGAAATTTTAAACGAAGTTATGGATTTAATAATATTGAAGAAATAAACACACAATTGAGAAAAGATTTTACCGATGAAGAAAATAAATTACATAAAAGAATAATTACCGAAAGAGATAAGGAATTTGCTCATTCAGATGCTTCAGCAAATGATATTCAAATTTATTACAGAGAGTTTTTTTCACACAGTAGAAAAACAGTTCGCCAGTTACTAGAAAAAAATGAATTATTAATGCTACAGAAAATGGTTTCAAAAATTAGAACAGAAATAGATAATCAAATTAAATACATAAATAATTAATAAAACCACATAACAAGTGCTTCAACCCGACAGCGTTTTCGCATTCGGCATTTTTATAATTTTAATGTTAGTCGTTCCGTTTCGGCTAACTTGTTTGGCTTTGTTTTACTTAACAAAATTATTTAAAACATTAATGTTTGTGCTACTATTCGGCAGTCTTGTTCTGGGCTGCGGGTTAAGCACAACGCCGTTATGTAGCTCTCCAAATATAAGTTACTACAATAATATAAAGTGAAAAAGAAAATAATAGAATCGCTAAAGTTTGTCGCCAAATCTTTTTTAGCATGTCTTTTGCAAAATATATATCAAGCTATGTTCTCAACCGCAAGTCTTTTATTGTTATTCTTATCTCTGAAGGATAATATTTGGAACTCAGCCACAAATTTATTACGAACAACCATAGGAGAACCACCGTCAAACCTGCTCCTATGGCATCTTTTGTTAGGGTTCTTATTAATTCCATTATGTTTCTCTCTTGGATATAAAGCTTATGAAAGAAGGATTAGGCGTAATCCTTTTACTTTTATAGAACAATATGGATTTGCTTGGCGTGTTGATAAAAATACTGGGGAAGTTAAAAATTTCCCATTTTGTAAAGAGCATCGTGTTGAAATAGAAATGAAAGAAATTTATAATGATTTGTTTAAAGAGACGATGATAATATATCTTTGCCCGGTTTGTGGGAATAAATACACACAAAAGGTAAATAAAAAATTTTTCGAAGATTCTTATGAGATAATCGTAAGAAAAGCAGAAGCAAAACATTATGGATACGGTAGAGGCTTTAAATAAAAAGCTACATAACCCGAGCCTCAAGATGACTGCCTTTTCGCATTCGGCATTTTTGGTTTTTTGGTTTGGTCGTTCCATGTTTTGTTTTTTGTTCACTGTGTCCTCTTAATTAAATGTTCTTAAAATTTTTATTTAATTACTTTTATAAATCATTGTTGTGCTTGGCAGCAGCTTAGGCACAAAGTCGTTATATTGCTTGTATTTAGAGGTGAACTTTAGATGAGTCTGAAAAGTATATCAATTGAATTAGCTGACGAAATAATTAAAATTTATTCAGACCTCTTAATAAAACGAGAGAAAGTAAACATACATTATTATCCATATTCAGCATTAAAAGGTTATGATATTTTTGATATTGAAAATTCATTAAAACTATTAACCGCGCACAGAGTTTATAAAACCGAAAATCTCACCGAAAATAAACTAGCAGAATTTAAAAGTATGCTTCTGAAGATGGTGGAGCAATCTTTATTTTTTTTAGGTCATTTATTCCAAATAACGCATTTCGTGAACTTATAAAATTTCCTTATGGAAGTTCTGAGTATCGGGATAAGGAATTTGAATTACTTTATGATAATGAAATGCCAAAGGAAATGAGAATTTTTTTTTCTAAGAAAACGGAAACTGTTGATTCTTTCTTGGACTTTTGTATTGAATTTGTTCATAATGATTCAAAATATTGGGAAAAAGTTTATTCACGTTTAAATCTAATTTATAAAGATGAGGTTACTGTGATGTATTTGCAATTCTTAACTAAAAAAAGAACAAATCCTTTTGGAGATTACTTCCAAATGAATTTTACTTATGTGTTAAAAGATTCTCTTGAAGAATCTAACAAAATATTGAATTTGACTGTAAAAACTATTTCGATTAGAATAACTGGTAGAGAAGATGCTAGTTTACGTGGAACATATAGTAACTATGAACTTGATCCAGCTTTTTTTACAATAGCAAATAAATACATTATTGATAAAATTGAAAATGGGGAACAGATTAATGAAAAGGAAGAAGTATTTTCTAATAGTTTGAATTATTTGAATTTAGATATAGAGCCATTAGAAGAATTTCATACAGAAGAAATTAAGGTTTTATCTAGTTAAAGATTGCGCAATATAACCTCTTTAATAAGTAAAAAGTCAACCAGATAAAATAGTATCTTAATTATGGCTGTTTTATTTTAACATAACACGCCATTATACCTTTGGTCATATGAAAAATGAAAAGAGAACTATCGTCATCAGTATTATCCTTGGACTAATCTTTTTGATTATCTCTAGTTTACTTGCTGATATCACAAATGATATGTATTCATCAGTTGGGAAGTTTATCACATTTAAATGGTTAATCAACTTAATACTTGTTCTTCTCCTTAGCTTAATATTGATCATTTATCATTTTCGGAATTCTTCAAAGAGACAGATGGAGGAGATATTAAATAATCAAAAAGGATTTACTGAGCCGACTATGCCGAATGAAGATGAAGAACTTGACCCCCTAAAAAATGAGGAAACTTACAAGTATATACTTGAGAATCTTTCAAAAGACGAAAAGGAATTATTGCGAGAATATATTTTCAACGATACAAAGACAAGAAATTTTAGTTATCGAAATGGTATTGCAATGGGTCTTAAATCTAATAATGTTCTGTATATATCTTCAAATATAAGTCGGGGACCTAAATTAAAGTTTCCATTTAATATTCAACCTTGGGCTTGGGAAATGCTTATAAAGAATCCAAAATATTTAAAATAAAAATCTGGTATAACCCGTACCTCAAACTGAAAGTGTCTTCACATCGAGCAAATATTTTCTAAGAAACTCCCCAAAGAGATACGATAATTTATCGGTGTTCCTCTTTAAATATAACTTTAGTTCCTTTCATTCACCTTCTTCCAATCGCAAAAAATTTAATTAAGAATAAGCCGGCAATAAAACCACCAATGTGAGCACCATAAGCAACACCGCCGCCTTGCGAACTGCCTAAAATTCCAATTCCATTTATCAATTGGAAGGCGAACCAAATTCCAATTGCAACGATTGCGGGAACAACCATGATTTGATAAAACATTACAACACGGACTCTTCTTTTAGGGAATAGCAGTAGATAGCCGCCTAATACTCCTGAGATGGCACCAGAAGCTCCTAATGAAGGAATTAGTGTGCTGCTTCCAAGCGATACGCTAACGAATACATGAGCTAATGAAGCGATTATTCCAACTAATAAATAAAAAATTAAATATCGTAAGTGCCCGAGCCGGTTTTCAATATTATCGCCAAATATCATCAAGAAAAGCATATTACCGAAGATATGAGTAAATCCTCCATGCATAAACATTGAGGTGATGAGTGTAATGTAAACTGATATTGGAGTGGGCTGCAATCCTGATACTCTAAATCTTTCACCAGTTACAGGGTCCTCGTACATTTGATCTTCAGTTACAACATCTTTCCCGGAAACAATTTCTTCAGGTACAGTCGAAAAAGCATAGGTGAACTTCTCATTTGTACCGAGTCCTTGGAAAAAAATAAAAACAAAAATATTTGCAGCAATCAGCAGATAATTGATCAATGGTTTTAATCTGCGATCGCTGTTATCGTCACCAATTGGCATTAACATTTAAAGTTCCTCATAGTTTTTTATTAAACATAGTGCAACAAGGTGCAATTAAAAATGAAAAATTTCCACCAAATGCGGATCAGCCTTTGGCTGAAAAAATTCAAAAGTTCTGAGAAATTTATTTAATTGATAATACTGTACACTTAAATATAAAAACCACCTTCTGAGTAGAACCATTTATTGATTTATAATAAGCTGATAAGGTTAAAAAACTATTCGCTGGATAAACTTACTAAGGTTTATAGTTTCGATTAAGTTTCTGCAATTTTTGTCTTTGAGTATTCAAAGTAATTTATGTTACTGGTGATCCATTTTTTTAGACAGAATGCAAAACCTTATCTCTATTTTATCTAACCTTAGTAACCACTTAACGTAAAGCATCAAAACCTTATCACTCTATCGGAAGGTTTTTAATATTTTTAGTTTAGCTTGTATGAATATTTTACCGGAACAAGCGTTCAACTTTAGTTTGATTAATTAAAATTGCAGTCACTACTACTAATACACATCCAATTACATTAAACCAAAGAAAAGGAATTCCGGTGAAAAAGAAGCAGCATAGAACTGTTATCTCGGCGACTATTGCAGCTATAAAAGTCGGAGTTCCTTTCACTTTTTTAAAATAGAATGCTACAAGAAAAATTCCAAGAATTGTTCCATAGAAAATTGAACCGAGAATATTTACGGCTTCAATTAGAGAACCAAGCTTATTCGCAAAAAGTGCAAACCCAATTGCATAAACTCCCCACAAGACCGTTGAGATTTTTGAAACAAATACATAGTGATGATCGGTTGCATCTCTTTTGAAGACTCTTTTATAAATATCTATAACGGTTGTCGAAGCAAGCGCATTCAATTCGGCTGAAGTGGAAGACATTGATGCGGAGAAAATGGCGGCAAGCACAAGCCCGATCAACCCGATTGGCAAATAATTTGTAACAAAGCTTAAGAAAATATAGTTGGTATCGTTTGTATCAGCTTTTTGATTCTCCTTTTTCATTAAATCTTGATATTCACTCCTCAAATTTGACATAGAACTTTGTGCATTCTCAACTTTAGCGAGCGATAACTTCTCTTGTTCCGCATCATTTTTATTAATGGCATCTAGCATTAAATTCAATTCTTGGCTCTTCTGTGAACTAAGTTCCTTGTACTTCTCATTCATCGAGTGATATTCATTGGCAAAAATACTATTCTCAACTAGCTTAATGCCTGCCGGGTTAAAGAAAAGGGGAGGAGTAATGAACTGATAAAAAACAAATACCATTACACCGGTGAATAAAATAAAAACCTGCATCGGGATTTTTACGATTCCGTTCACAAGCAAACCTAATCTGCTTTGTGTGATTGAGCTTCCTCCCAAATAACGCTGCACTTGAGACTGATCGGTTCCAAAATATGATAACATTAAGAAAGTACCGCCAATCAGTCCCGACCAAAAAGTATAACGATCATCAAAGTTGAAAGAAAAATCTATAGTGTTCAGTTTGCCCATTTTGCCTGCAATCACTGCGGCATTAAAAAACGAAACATTCTCCGGCAGCATATAAATAATCGTAATGAATGCGGCAATCATCCCGATAAAAATTATTGCCATCTGCTGAATATGAGTCTTGTTAACTGCAATTGTTCCACCGACCGTTGTATAAATTATTACAAGAACGCCAACCAACACAATCGTGATGTTGATATCCCAGTTGAGAATTAAGGAAATAATTAATGATGGTGCAAAAATTGTAAATCCTGCAGCTAATCCTCTTTGAATCAGAAATAAAACACTGCCAAGAATTCTATTCTTTAAATCGAAGCGATGCTCGAGATATTCATAAGCTGTATAAACATTTAATTTATGGTAAAGTGGAACGGCGGTAATTGATAATATGACCATTGCAATCGGTAATCCAATGTAGAATTGAATGAATCGCATTCCGTCTACATAAGCTTGCCCAGGTGTTGAAAGAAAAGTAATTGCGCTCGCTTGAGTTGCCATTATTGATATTGCGACAATGTACCATGGAGTTGTTTTACTGGTAAGGATATAGTCATTCAGATCTTTAGTTTTCCTGGTTTTCCAAACACCGTAAATAACAACGAAAGTGAGGAAGCCGCACATTATTATCCAATCAATGGTGCTCACTAAAATACCTTAGCAATAATGAAAAATAGAATTAGTTCGATGAATAAAATGGCGAGAACGATTGAATACCAGCTTAACCAACTTTTGAAAATTGGCGGAGTATCTTCTTGAGAGTTTTTGGAATTATTCTGTTCTTTTGTCGATGTCATCAAATGAATTCTGAAATTATCATTTACTTTTGTTAGCTGAAATTAAGTTCACAAATAATTTGTAAGCACCGGGAACACCTTCAGGTAACTGTCTAAAGAACGAATATCCTGCGTAAATAAAAACGCCTTTGCCATATTTTGTATAAAGCAAACCACCACTTTTTTCTGATTCACCTTTGTCATTGCAGCTAATAACTGTTTTATATTTAGGATCCCATTTATCGGCGAAATACAGTCCTCGTTCTTGAATCCATCCATCAAAATCAGCAGGAATAATCTTATTCGGAAAATTCAGCAACTGATGATTTGGATTTATGAAACTAACAGGTGAGTTTTCTTCCGTGACCCGATCTCTTGAAATTGTAAATGGAAATGGACCAATCTGATCCGTGACTAATTCCCGGTTGTTGTTGTATTGTACAATCAACGTTCCACCGGATTGAACATATTTCAACAGGTTAGAATTAAATGATCGGAGTTTTTCTCTTGTATTGTAGGCGCGAATTCCGGAAACAATTGCATCGTATTTGTTTAGTGAGGATAACTCCAGATCGTCATCAGTTAACAGAGTAACGTTATAACCTATTTGTTTGAGATACTCTGGAATATCATCTCCGGCGCCCATAACATATCCAATAGAATTTATTTTTTTCTCAAGATCCACTTTAACTAATTTTATCTCGGCTTTTGGAAAATAAGTCTGCGGCAGAATATGTTTATAATTTAATTGGATAATTTCCCTGTCGGAGGTGCCATTATTGGTGCTGATTTCAAATGATAGAACGGCTGTTGAGTTTTGCTCTGGAGGATCAATTCTAAATAATAATTCCTTCTCTTCATTTTTGCTTTTCAGATTGAATGAAATGCTGCTTGGTTCAACCTTCCAATCCTTTGGTAAAATTAATTTAGCATCCCCATTAACATTATTTGAATGACTGATTAGAGCAAACTTCAGTTCTTTGCTTTCTTGATTAGGAAAAACGATTGTCTTATTCTTTAACCATACAGAAACTGGAGGTGAAACATTAAATAAAGTATACTTCTCACCATCAACAGGATCAGTCCACCTGAAGTAGACCGGAGTTTCATAAAATATTTCTGTGTCATTAAATAACAAAGTGAATTGGCATTTGAGTTCATTTCTAAAGTCGGCAACTCCTGTAAGAGTAACATCTTTAATTTCGTAAAGCCCTTCTGGGTGATATTGGTCTAGCCAATAAGGATTGGAAAACTTTAAGTCACCCGGCAAATTTGCTTTGATGTTTTGAGAGACAAACTTTCCAGGCATGAGTTCCTTGTTGATAGATGACGCTGTATCAAGAAAATTTAACTTAATGCTCTTTAAAGTAATTGGATATGAGGACCGGTTGACAATACCAGCGGTTATATCAACTTGATCTCCTAATGCTCCAGATTTATCTGAGGAAATACATTCAATCCAAATTCCAGCACAAGAACGAATAACATTTTGCAAATCATTTAGTTTAGCTTCCTTCCAATAACTCGAAGAGAGCGAGGACAATTCCTTATAAGCTTCAACTAAGACAGGCAGACTTTTCGAAGGATCTTCTTCATCAAAGTTTTTCTCAGCATCCAATAAAAGCTCTTTAACTTTTTGTGAACCTTGAACGCGATTCCATGTTAAATCAATATTATCGATAAGATCTTTATCTGCTTTTGAACCAAGCACATAACTGAAATAATTCAATGTTTCACCTCGTCTTCCGGATGAACCAAAACCTTGACTCTTATGAAGCGTGCGGGCTAGAGCTGATATTTCGGAATAGGATTTCCCTAATAGCTTGTTGAAGCTGCTTAAATCAATTGAGATAAACTTGGAAAGATCTTCTTTTCGGTTTTCTAAAAGGGGAGTCCAAGCATTCCAATAAAGTCTTTTTGGCTGCCAGATATCTACAAATCGAAGATGTTCGGGAAATTTATTCGGATCACTGGCAAGTCGAAATGCTTCCTCAACAAGAATCGCCGAAGCAGTATGATGACCATGACCTCCATCTCCGTTAGCTGGAAACCTTGCAATGATTATATCGGGTTTAAATTTTCTGATAACCCAAACAACATCGAATAATAATTTCTGCTTATCCCAGATAGTAAATGTTTCCTCAGGTGATTTTGAGTAGCCGAAGTCGATCGCTCGTGTAAAAAATTGCTCCGCTCCATCTATTTTTCTTGCTTCGAGTAATTCGTTTGTTCTGATTAATCCGAGCAGATCACCTTGCTCGCTGCCAATTAGATTTTGCCCGCCATCACCGCGAGTTAATGATAGATAACCTGTTCTTAATAATTTTCCCGATGAAAAATAAGACAGCACTGCAGTGTTCTCATCATCAGGATGAGCTGCGATGTAAAGAACACTCCCGAGCACATTAAGCTTTTTAAGTGCTAACTTAATCTCTGAGGAGTTCATGGCTTCTTTCGGCTGAGAATTAGCAGAATGAAAACAAAGAAAAGTCAGAGTGAAAATTATAAATTTAATTCTTAATATAGATTTGTCCGCAAATAGTCTTTTCATTTATTGATGATAAATAGTGAATCGAATGAAATTTGATGTCGATTATACAATTTTCACTCTAAAATTCAAAAGATAAAAAATGCGCTTGAGACTTTTAACACACATTTTGGCTTAAGTTCATTAAATACGATGAAATAATTATATTTACACCAACACTTTAACTAATAGAATTGCTGCTATATAAATGATACAACTAAATTCCATCATCATTGGAGATAATCACCCTTTCATTTTGATTGCCGGTCCATGTGTCGTTGAAAATGAAAAAATGATCATGCAAACGGCAAAGCAAATAAAATCAATTTGCAACGAGTTAAATATTCCTCTGATTTTCAAATCAAGCTATAAAAAGGCTAATAGGACAAGCGGGAAATCTTTTACAGGAATTGGTGATGATGAAGCTCTGAAAATTTTATTCAAAGTAAAAGAGAAGTTTAACATTCCGTTGCTCACAGATATTCACACAGCAGAAGAAGCGGCAATTGCTGCTAAGTACGTTGATGTAATTCAAATCCCGGCATTTCTTTGCAGACAAACAGATTTGCTTATTGCCGCCGGCATCACAAAAAAAGTTGTGAACATAAAGAAAGGTCAATTTCTGGCACCTGAAGATATTAAGCTTGCTGCCGATAAAGTTAAATCTACAGGTAATAAAAATATTATGCTTACGGAAAGAGGAACTACTTTTGGTTATCATAATCTTGTTGTGGATATGCGCTCATTAGTAATAATGAAGGAATTAGGTTATCCAGTCGTGATGGATGCGACTCATTCAGTTCAACTACCCAGTGCGGGAAACACTAGCGGTGGTCAGCCAAAATTTATTTTACCGCTTGCCAAAGCCGCCGTGGCAGTTGGAATTGATGCACTTTTCCTTGAAGTTCATCCAAATCCCAAAGAAGCGTTGAGTGATGCGGATAGCCAGCTTCCGTTGAACAAGCTTAAAAATATTTTGGAAGAACTACAGAAGATTGATAAAGTTGTTAAAGGTTATTAGTTTTTATAGTGCTTGGTAAATATGAAAATAATTTACTTTAGAGAATAAAAAAATTTTCAGCCTAATTATTTTTAAAAGGATAAATATCTGTGACATCAGATGAAATAATTAAAAAAGGGAAAGAGGTAATTCGTATTGAAGCCGAAGCTGTAGCGAATTTATCGGAAAGCATCAATGATCAATTTGTTAAGGCAATAAATGTCATCAGCGAATCGAAAGGCAGAGTTGTTTTAACAGGAATGGGTAAATCAGGATTGATTGCACGCAAAATTGTAGCAACATTAAATTCTACAGGAACAGCGGCAATTTATCTTCATCCTACAGATGCACTTCATGGTGATTTAGGCATGGTTAGAAAAGAGGATGTGGTAATACTGATTTCCAAAAGCGGTAATACTGAAGAGGTTGCAAACTTGCTTCCAATGCTTAAGAGATTAGGTGTTAAGATGATTGCAATGTGCGGAAGCGGAAATTCCCGGCTTGCTCAAGAATGCGATATATTCTTAAATATCAGCGTTAAAGAGGAAGCTTGTCCACATGATTTAGCTCCGACAGCATCAACAACTGCAACTTTGGCAATGGGTGATGCTCTATCTGTTTCACTTCTTCAAAAAAGAAATTTCACCATTGAAGATTTTGCTTTCCTGCATCCTGGTGGAAGTTTGGGTAAAAGATTGTCGCTGCAAATCAGCGAGATAATGATAAAGGATGAAAAAGTTCCGATAGTTAAAGAAGATGCATCGCTGAAAGATGTGATAATCGAAATTACTTCTAAAAGATTAGGGACCACTTGTGTTATAAATGATCGTGGATTTCTTACAGGAATTATTACAGATGGAGATTTGAGAAGGCTTCTCGAAAAAACATTAGACATCAAAGATCTCACTGCAAAAGATATTATGACTAGAAAACCGAAAGTTTTGAGAGAAAATTATCTCGCATCATTTGCTCTGCAGCAAATGGAAAACTACAAAATTACTTCCCTGATAATTACCGATGATGAAAGCAAACCAATCGGTATTGTTCACTTACACGATTTAATTAATCTCGGCTTACAGCAAAGATGAAATTATTAGCTCTGCTGATTCTTGTTGCATTTTTTATTGGTTGTGATGATGAAAAGGTCAAACCATCAATAAATACCGCATTAAAAGTTGAAGAACTGCCTGCACAAGAAAGCTGGAATTCAAAAGTTTTCTTTACGGATTCAGGTAAAACAAAAGCTGTTTTGCATGCCGGACATTTAAAAATGTTTACAGGTGCCCGGGAAACTTTATTAGATAGCAACATTAGGGTCGAGTTTTATAATGATCTTGAAACCATAGCTACTACATTAACATCCAAACGTGGGAAAGTTGATGATATTACTCGTAACCTCTATGCAATTGATAGTGTGGTTGCAGTTAATGACAGCGGTATTACTTTAATAACTCAAGAATTAATGTGGCGAAATGATGATAGAAAAATAGTATCAAATAAGTTTGTTACGATTCTTACTTCGGTTGAGAAAATTGAAGGCTATGGATTTGAATCGGATCAGAGTTTGGATAATTATGTTATTTACAATGTTACTTACGTTTCAAAGAGAGATACTCTTTGATTATTGCCATGGATAGAAAATATTGATGAAAATAATTCTCTTAATAATTTTCGCTTCACTTTACATCTTTGCTCAAAATGCTGGTACAGAGTATATGACGGTCTCGGGCGATAGTCTCGTCGGTAAAGTTTTGAATGGTGAAGCAATAAGAGAAGTTTATGGAGATGTTGTTTTAAAACAAGGTAACATCACAATTACTTGTAATAAAGCAATCCAATTTATGTTAAAAAATAATGCCGAGCTGATTGGGAATGTTATTGTTGTTCAGGAGAATTTAACCATCACAACCGAAAGTGGATTTTACTACGGTAATCTCAAAAAGGCAGAAACAAAATCAAAAGTTAAGCTTGATGATAAGAAGGTGATTCTCACCGCTGATATAGGAGACTATTATTTTAATGAAGATCGAGCATACTTCCAGGATAATGTTAAGCTTTATGATACAGCAACAACTCTGACATCCAATGCGCTGAATTATTACAAAAATCAAAATCGTGCAGTAGCAATAGGCAATGTTAAGATCATTGATTCCGAAAACATAATCACGGCTGACACACTTGAACATTACCGCGGATCACGAATTACATTTGCTTCGAATCGGGTGAAGATCACGAATAATATGAACAATATTGTCATTTACGGTGATCATCTTGAAGATTATGCGCAAAGAAAATATACCGTAATAAATAAAAACCCAATTTTCATTCAAGTTGATACAAGCTATACAAAACAGCTTGATACTCTTTACACAGCAGCCGAATTGGACACAGCTTCAATTGCAATTGATACTTTGATTATAAAAGCACTTGTAATGGAATCTTACCGCGATACATCAAATATTTTTGAAGCTAGAGATTCAGTTGAAATTGTACGTGGCACATTTTTATCTAAAAATGATTACACGATTTACTTTAAGGATGAAGATAAAATCGTCACTAAGAAAATGGGAGAGAAATCTTTTCAACCGATAATCTGGTATGAAAATTCACAGATCACAGGCGATTCAATTATAATTTACTTGAGGGAAAGTAAAATCCGGCTGGTTGAAATAAACAACAACTCTTTCGTCCATTCGCACCATTATATTTATCAAAATAGATTCGATCAGGTCTCAGGTGAGAAGATCATCGTGGACTTTATTGAAGGTAAGATTAATAAAACCGAAATATTCGGCACTGTTTACAGCATTTATTACCTTTATGATGAAGATACACCAAACGGTTTGACTAAATCGTCTTCACAATCGGCAGATATATGCTTCACAGATAATCAGGTAAGTGAAGTAAGATTATTCGGTTCACCAACGAGTGATTATTATCCTGAAAATATGGTTGAAGGAAATGAGCCGACTTACTTGCTTCCGCAGTATATTATATTTACTAACAAACCGGAAAAAACAGAACTTCTGAAATCTATACAAAACGATATGAAAGAAAATCATTAGCATGACATCAACAAAACTTAGAAGCGAAGACTTAATTAAAATTTATAAAAAGCGTGCAGTTGTTAATAAAGCATCTGTTGAAGTTTCCAAGGGAGAGATTGTCGGTTTGCTTGGTCCGAACGGTGCCGGAAAAACCACAACTTTTTATATGATCGTTGGGATGATAAGACCGAACAAAGGAAAAGTTTTTCTCGATGACAAAGAGATAACCAATGTTCCAATGTACAAAAGGGCGAGAATGGGAATTGGATATCTTCCTCAGGAAGCTTCAATCTTCAGAAGACTTTCCGTAGAGGATAATTTATTGGCAGTACTTGAAATGATTGGTCTTCCTAATAAAAAGCGGAAAGAAAAATGCGAACAGCTTTTAGAAGATTTAGGAATTGCTCAAATCCGAAAGAGCATCGGTTTTCAACTTAGCGGCGGCGAAAGAAGAAGAACTGAGATTGCTCGTGCACTTGCAACGGATCCAAATTTTATATTACTTGATGAACCATTTGCGGGAGTGGATCCTATTGCCGTTGAAGATATTATGACCATAGTGGCAAATCTTAAGAATAGGGGAATTGGAGTTTTAATTACCGACCACAACGTTCATGAAACATTAAGCATTGTGGATAAAGGTTATATTTTAATCAATGGTGTTATTTTCAAATCCGGCGATGCAAAAACCCTCGCAGAAGATACTGAAGTGCGCAAGCTTTATCTCGGCGAGAAGTTTAAGCTGGATAGGTATTGAGTTCGAGTAAAACTGAAAAATTAGAAACCAATCATGGCTAAGAAATATTTAGCTGCTCTATTCAGAACATACCAAAAAGGCGACGCAAGAGAAGAATCTTATTACGAACATCTTGCCGACTTTCTTCGAGAATTTTCTCAAACGGAAAGAAAAAAGAAAATTGATGTTACTATTCTCCCTAAAAAAACTGAAGCTGGAAATCCAGATTTCAGAATTTGGGATGGAAAACAAAAAATCATTGGCTACATTGAAGCAAAAGATTTAGGCGCTGATTTAGACAGAGTTGAGGATTCCGAACAACTCCAAAGATATTTATCAACTTTCCCGAATGTTATTTTAACGAACTTCACAGAGTTCCGTTTATATAGAAACGGCCAACGGATTGAACATATATTAATTGCTCGGCCTTATGTTATTAAAAAACTTTCTACAGTTCCACCTCTTGAAAACGAAGATAAACTTTTTGAACTGATCGAAAGGTTTTTAGATTTCTCTATTCCTAGAACTTACACCGCTAAAACACTTGCTGTAGAATTAGCAAAAAGAACTAAGTTCCTAAAGGATGAAGTTGTAAGCGAGGAGTTGAAAAATAACAACGATTCAATTCATGGGTTTTATAATGCGTTCAAAGAATTCCTGATTGCGGGAATTTCCGATGATGAGTTTGCCGATCTATATTCTCAGACAATTACTTACGGCTTGTTTGCCGCGCGACTCCGTGCTGGAGATGAATTTAACAGAAGATCCGCTTACTCTTACATTCCAAAATCTATTGGCATTCTCAGAGATATATTCAAATACATCTCTTTAGAGGACATTCCAAAACAGATGGAAATAATTATAGATGACATTGCCGATGTGCTTGCGGTATCGGATGCAAAGAAAATACTCGATCACTATTATCACGAAGGAAAAGGAAGCGATCCGGTTCTCCATTTTTATGAAACTTTCCTTGCCGAATACGATCCCGCAACAAGAGAAAAGCGTGGTGTATATTTTACGCCCGAGCCCGGTGTTTCTTTTATTGTTCATTCGCTTCATCAGATACTTAAAGAAAAATTTAATATGCCGGACGGACTTTCTTCTAAAGATGTAACGTTGTTAGATCCAGCCGGCGGTACACTTAGTTTTATGGCTAAAGCCATTGAAGTTGCTGTTGAAGAATTTGTGAACAAATATGGTAAAGGTGCCGTCAAGAATCTTATCAAAGATCAGATACTACAAAACTTTTATGCTTTTGAACTGATGATGGCTCCTTACGCTATCGGGCATATGAAAATAGCTTTCCTTCTTGAAGAACTCGGCTATAAAATGGAAGATGATGAACGGGTGAAATACTATCTAACCAATACTCTCGATATGAAAGAGCTTGAAGAAACGAAGTTTCCCGGAATGTCATCACTTTCTACAGAAAGCCATGAAGCCGGAAAAGTAAAAAAGCAAGTTCCAATTCTTGTTGTGCTTGGTAATCCGCCTTATTCGGGACATTCTTCAAATACTGGTGAATGGATTTCCAAAGAGATTAAAGAGTATTATCAAGTTGACGGAAAACCGCTTGGTGAAAAAAATCCCAAATGGTTACAAGATGATTATGTTAAATTTATCCGCTTTTCCCAGTGGAAAATTGACCAAGCCGGTGAGGGCGTTCTCGGTTTTATTACAAACCATAGTTATCTCGATAACCCAACTTTTCGTGGAATGCGCCAATCCCTAATGAACAGTTTTGATGAAATCTATATCCTCGACTTACACGGCAATAGTTTAAAGAAAGAAAAGGCACCGGATGGAAGTAAAGACGAAAATGTTTTTGAGATTCAGCAAGGCATTGCCATAGCTTTTTTTATTAAGTATAAAGATGGAAAAAAGAAACAAGTATATCATCAAGAGATTTACGGATTAAGAGAATCTAAATACGATTGGCTCGATAAGCACAATATTAAAAATGTAAAATGGAAAAAGGTTGCTCCTCATCCTGAATTTTATCTTTTTATTCCGACTGATGATAAGTTAGCAAATCACTATTATTCCTTTAATAAAATAACTGAAATATTTCCTATAAATAGCGTGGGTATTGTAACCGCAAGAGATAATTTCGTGATAGATTTCGACAAACCGACCCTTGAAAGAAGAATTAGAGATTTTATAAATCCGAAAATTGATGATGAAATTCTTAAAAGAAGTTTTGGCTTGTCAGAAAACCAAAGTTGGAAAATAAAAGACCAAAGAGAGAAACTTAAAAAAGATTTGGACTGGAAAGATTCTATAAAAAAAATTCTTTACCGTCCTTTTGATGAACGCTGGATTTTATACCACGATGAGATGATTGAAAGAACAAGAAGAGAAGTAATGGATCAGTTACTTCAAGAGAATATTGGGCTTGTAACTTCAAGACAAACTGGATTAGAATTTAGACACATTTTTATTACTGATAAAATTATTGAGTTTAATCTTACTGGTACTGCTGGAAAGTATGGTAGTGGATATCTTTTCCCGCTCTACATTTATCGGAAAACAAAGGCAGAGCCAAAGAAAAAAGCAGTTCTTACTCAATTACTGATGTTTGAACCTGAAGTAGAATATGAAGCGATATTGTCAAATATCTCACTCGAAGTAAGAAATATTTTAGAGAAGAATTATAAAAAACCATTTTTAAATCCATTCGATGGAGATAAAGAAATTAAAGGATTCGGTTCTAAGGATATTTTCTATTACATCTATGCAATTCTTTACAGCACTACTTATCGCACAAAATACACACAATTCTTAAAGATAGATTTCCCTCGTATTCCGTTTACAAAAAATTACAAGCTCTTTATTCAACTTGGCAAACTCGGTAAGCAGCTTGCGGATTTACATTTGCTCAAATCAAAAGATTTGGATATAACTATTTCCAAGTTTCCCAAAAGCGGAACCAATAAAGTAGAAAAACCAAAATATGAAGATGAAAAAGTTTGGATAAGCAAAGGGCAGTTTTTTGATGGCATAAAAGAAGAAGTTTGGAAATATCAAATTGGCGGTTATCAAGTCTGCGAGAAATGGTTAAAAGACAGAAAAGAAAGAACGCTTAGTTTAGAAGAAGTACAAACCTACTGTAAAATTGTAACCGCACTTTCAAAAACAATTGAACTGCAAAAAGAGATAGATAAGATTTATGACATGGTAGAGGAAAAGCCATTATAACCTTTTGTAGCAGTACGGAGATACTTTCTGACTAACCGATATATTTTAAGTTAGAAATACTTTCACCAATTACTCGTGCTTAATCCACCGGAAACGATGAACGTCATCATTTCTTTTGCACTTACATTTAGCTTCTTCACATTTTCAATTGGCACTAAAATTAAGTTTCCTGCAAAGTTATATGCTTGCGGAATATAAACCGCGACTTTATCCTTTTCTCCAAGGAAGTCAGGATTTTCTTCAGTTATAAATCCCAATAGCTCCACACCGTTATCATTCGACGTTCTAACCGATACTGGTTGATTAAACTTTTTCCTTTCACCAAATAATGCTTCTGTCAAATCCTTTATTGATATATAAATAATTTTCACAAGTGGTACACGATTAAAAAGATTGTGAATCAGAACGATAAATCCTTTAGTTAAAAAGTGTGATGCAATAAATCCGATTACTAGAATTCCAACCATTGTGATTAAAAATCCTATGCCCGGATATTTAAACTTGAATAATCCATCTATCTGAATAAAAATAATGTACAGCAGATAAATTGTGATACTTACCGGGATCACAACTATCAATCCTTCAAAAAAATATTTACTTAGTTTTTTCATTTTAATTCCTCCGTGCTTTATTAAATATTTAACATTATTAAGTTCAAGTATTCATGTGGTTAATTTTCATAAACGAAATTTGACTCTCTGCAAAATTATGAAATCTATACTAATATGCCTTTTAGTTTTTCTAATTTTGATGTGGATTTTCATTTATTGAAAGTATATTAGGTTATTCAAGATGTTGAATAGATGTTAGCAAAATTTTTGTTAATTTTGATCGTAAGTTAATAATAAATGTTTAGGCCAGAGTCTAGCCTGCCCAAAATTATACCATACAGAAGTTAATCTTCATTTATTATTCAATAAAGTTGAGTTATTGTGTTCATCTATAATGCACCGTTAGAAAAACTAATCGCCTTAGACAATAACATTTTCCTTACTAAAGTTCATTGTCCTGAAATAGCATCGGTTATTCAACCCGGACAATTTTTAAATGTTAAAGTATCTGAAACTAATTATCCATTGCTCCGCAGACCATTCAGCATCTGCGATGTGGAGGATGATTCACTCTTCTTAATGTTTAATATTTTGGGTGAGGGTACTAAGCTGCTTGCAAAAAAACACATTGGGGACACTATCGATATTCTTGGCCCGCTTGGAACTGGTTTTAATTTGGGTGGAAATTATGAAACTGCGGTTATTGTTGCGGGAGGATTAGGTGCAGCACCATTTCCATACTTAGTTAGAAAACTTGATGATAGTAAAAATATCAAATGCTTTGTTGGCGGTAGATCAAGTCACGATGTAATTCAATATGGGATGAAAAATATTTTAGTCTCAACTGATGATGGGTCACTTGGATTTAATGGAACTGTTGTCGCTTTGCTTAAAGAGAATTTGAAATCAATAATATCATTTAAACCAAAAATATTTGCTTGTGGACCAAATGCTATGCTTCGTGCTTTAAAAGAGTTTACGGTTAAAAATGATATTGAATGCGAAGCATCAACTGAATGTGCAATGGCATGCGGGTTTGGTATTTGTCAGGGTTGTCCAATTGAAGCCGTTAATCATCCGGAAAGATATTATTTAGTTTGTAAAGATGGACCCGTTTTTAATATCCGGGATGTGGTGATATGAGCAAAGTTGATTTATCTGTTCAAGTCGGTTCATTAAAATTTCGAAACCCGATTCTATTAGCTTCTGGAACTGTGGGATATGGAAATGAAATTTCAGAATTCATTGACTTAACCAAAATTGGTGGTATTGTAACAAAATCATTAAGCTTAAAACCAAGAAAGGGTAATCCACCTCAAAGAATAGTTGAAACCCCAGCGGGAATGTTGAATGCTATCGGTTTGCAAAATGTTGGAGTAGAAGAATTCCTAAAAGAAAAAATTCCTTTCTTAAAAAAGTTTGACGTACCTTTAATTTGCAATATAGCAGCAAGCACTCTCGAAGAATATGTTGAATGTACAAGACTACTGACGAGTGAAGAATTTATAAAAGGATTTGAGATTAATGTGTCATGTCCAAATGTAAAAGAGGGTGGACTTCAATTCGGAAATGATCCGATTGCGGTTGGAAAGATTACTCAAAAAGTGAAAGCCGTCACTAACAAACCAATAATTGTTAAATTATCACCGAATGTTTCTTACATTTCAGAATTTGCAAGAGTTGTGAAAGAAGAAGGCGGAGATGCAGTATCGGCAATCAATACTTTAGTCGGAACTTCATTCAACATAAATACACGTAAACCCAAAATATTTAATGTCTTTGGTGGCTTGTCAGGTCCGGCGATAAAACCAATTGCATTAGCTAAAGTCCTTGAGATAAAACAAAAAGTTGACATTCCTATATTTGGAGTTGGTGGAATAATGAATTGGAAAGATGTAGTTGAATTTATGATTGTCGGTGCATCAGCGGTACAAATTGGAACATTAAATTTTATTGATCCGACCGCTTCGGGAAAAATGATAAGCGATTTAGAAAATTATTGTACCGAAAATAACATTCAGAAAATTTCAGAATTAACCGGTTCATTTAGCTTAGATAACTAAGATGGATTTAGAAAAATCTCTCAATAAATTATATTCACTTCATACCATTGGTATCAAGTTAGGATTAGACAACATCAGAAATTTTCTAACACTGCTTGCTAATCCGCAAAATAAAATTAAAACAATTCACATTGCTGGTTCAAACGGAAAGGGAAGTACGGCGGCATTCATTGCAAGCATTCTCCAGGAAATGAAATACAAAGTTGGACTTTATACATCACCTCATTTCTCACGATTTAATGAACGCATTAAAATAAATGGTAAGGACATTACTGACGAAAGAATTGCAAAGTTTATTCGTGAGTACGAGAGAAATATTGATATGTTCAAGCTGACTTTTTTTGAAGCAACTACGGCTTTAGCATTCCAGTATTTCCATGAAGAGAGAGTTGATTACGCTGTAATCGAAACAGGATTAGGTGGAAGGTTAGATGCGACAAATCTTATTAATCCCATATCGGCAATTATTACTTCAATCAGTTTGGAACATACAGAAATTCTTGGTGATACGATTAAAAAAATAGCCGAAGAAAAAGCCGGTATTATTAAAGATGGCATAAATGTTTTTATGGGAAAGATTCCAGAGAAGGCAGAATTTGTAATTGAAGAAAAATGCTCTCAACAGAACTGTGAACTCTATAAACTTAAGGATTATATAATAGAAAAGGATAATTCGTTAGAATTATATACTGAAGAGTTGGAATTAGATGAGTGGACAATGCCTTTAAAGGGTAAATATCAGAAGTATAATGCTGCCCTGGCAGCCTTAGCTGTGTCTAAATCATTAGACAATGACAACTTCAGGGTGATAGAGCACGGCATAAAAAATGTTGTTAAAAATACAGGACTTCAAGGTCGTTATGAGTTCTTCAACAACAAACCGGATATAATTTTTGATTCCGCACATAATCCTGAAGGAATCACTAATTTCTTGACTGAGTTCAATCAGGATAAATCAAAGTATTCTAATTCAACTTTGTTATTTGGTGTGATGAAGGACAAAGCTATTAAAGAAATGCTAACCTTGCTCAGAGATTCATTTGAAAAAATACTGATCACAGACATTGATTATGAAAGAGCTTGTAAGATCTCCGAATTGGAAAAAATAGCCGCCGAAATTAACCTAAATGTAAATTCAGTTACTAACCCGGGAAAGTATGTTGCAGCTTTTAAGGAAGAGAATCCATCAAAATGCCTTGTTGTGTTAGGAAGCATGTATCTTTTGGGTGCTATAAAAACAGATTTGGAAAGGATTAAAATATCTTGACATTATTTTCAATTTGAAGTATGTTTCAAGTGTTCCTCTTATTCCTTTCAAAAATAAATCAATAAGTGAATTAAAAAGTAGTATTACCTCGAAAAAATAAACAGTTTCCAGAAAACCATTGATTAAGTTATACCAGCTTAATATCAGATCATTTAACAACAAATAATTATTAGGACAGCACCATGCCAATGGACATCTCTGAACTCAAGTCAAAAAAAATCGTTGAATTGAACACAATTGCCAAAGATTTAAACATCTCCGACTACAGCGATTTAAGGAAACAAGAACTCATCTTCAAAATTCTTGAAGCACAAACTGCTAAGGATGGATTAACCTTTTCCAAAGGTGTGCTTGAAGTCTTACCTGATGGCTATGGCTTCCTTCGCTCTTCGGATTATAATTATCTGCCATCGCCCGATGATATTTATGTGTCACCATCACAAATTAAAAAGTTCAGTTTAAGAACTGGTGATTTTGTCAGCGGTCAAGTTCGGCCTCCTAAGGAAGGTGAAAGATTCTTTGCTTTGCTGCGTGTTGAAGCGGTTAATAACTTAGATCCTGAAGCAATTCGGGAAAGAACTCTATTCGATAACCTTACTCCGGTTTATCCAACAAAGAAATTAATTCTTGAGTCTGCTCCCGGTGAGTACTCAGTGAGAATAATGGACTTGCTCTCTCCAATTGGAAAAGGACAAAGAGGTTTGATTGTATCACCACCAAAAAGCGGAAAAACAATTTTACTTCAGAAGATTGCAAACTCCATTACTAGAAATCATCCTGAAATTAAAATGATTATTTTACTGATTGATGAACGCCCTGAAGAAGTTACGGATATGGAGCGCTCCGTAAAAGCAGAAGTTATTAGTTCAACTTTTGATGAACCTGCTGATAGACACGTCCAAGTTGCAGATATGGTTATTGAAAAAGCAAAACGAATGGTTGAAGCGCAAGAGGACGTGGTAATTTTACTTGATAGTATTACACGGCTTGCTCGTGCTCATAACATTGTCGTTCCACACAGTGGTAGAATTCTTTCTGGCGGTGTGGATTCAAATGCTCTTCATAAACCAAAAAGATTTTTCGGTGCTGCCAGAAACACTGAAGATGGCGGCAGCTTAACTATTATTGCAACTGCTTTAATCGATACAGGCAGCCGTATGGATGATGTTATTTTTGAGGAGTTCAAGGGCACGGGCAACATGGAACTTCTTCTTAATCGTGATCTTAGTGATAGAAGAATATTCCCCGCTATTGATGTTAATCGTACAGGAACAAGAAGAGAAGAATTACTTATTAAGGAAGATGATCTCGCAAAGATTTGGATACTCAGGAAAATACTTAGCGATTTCTCTCCTGTAGATGCAATGGAATTTCTTTTAGATAAGATGAGAGGAACCAAGACCAATAAGGACTTCTTGACGAACATGAATAGTTAATCTATAATGTTGTTCTTCTCTTCAAAGATAAATTCTCAACTTATACTTTATTTATTATTTGTATTGAATGGTTTTTGCCTAGCACAAACAGATACCATTAAATACAAATGGCCCTTTTCACCTATGACCTCTCAAAGAACGGTTGGTGGTACTTTCGCAGAGTACAGAAGCACAAGTGCTGCAGGTCATTATCACAACGCTACTGATATATCTGGTTCTGCAGGCACACCAGTTTTGGCTGTTCTTCCGGGAACTGTAGCAGTTGCTTATGATGATGGTGGAACAGGTTATGATTCTTATGTACGTGTAACATCACAATTTGGCGGACTTTCAAAAAATATAACTTATTATCATACCAGACCCATTGTTTCTGTTGGTCAGCAAGTTTTCGAGGGGCAGCAAGTTTCAACTGTCGCGATTGATCATGTTCATCTGATTGATTATCGTTTAGGCGGATCAATTTCAAATTCGCATCTAAATGCTCTAAGGCCCGATGGCGGATTAACGATTTATGAAGATAGTTGGAAACCAAATATCCGATACGTCAAATTCTTTTTAGACAACTCAAATACACAACTATCACCAACTGCTCTTGGCAGTAAAGTAGATATTATTGCGCATGTGCAAGAAGTAAGCAGTACGGGTAGTTCTGCAGGTTCAAATAATGGAACATATAAACTCGGATATAAAATCCTTTCAGCAGATACTCAGCAAATAATATATTCACCTCTCGATGATGGATTAAGATATACTTATTACAACAAGCCGGGTGATAATTATGTCAATGTGAATTATTATCAACCTGAATCTAGCACCAGTCAGCATGTTTACATCGTGACAAACGGAAGCGGCTCCTCCAATGTCGCATCTACTCAAGTTGTAAGTAATAATTTTTGGAACGTGAATGACTTTCCTTATGGTAATTATGTCGTAATGGTTTTCACAGAAGACACTCGAGGAAATACCGATACTGTTTATATTCCAGTTACAACTACCGATATTGATTTAATTGCCCCTTCAGCTCCTAATTTAAGGTATGTAAAGAAAGATTCTACAAATTATTTTAGCATTGCTTGGATCCCACCTTCTGAATTGGATCTAAAGGGTTACAGACTTTACTACAGCATTGATGGCATTAATTACAATATTAGGGATAACGAGAATGTATTAACTTCTGCACTGAGCAGCTACAAATATTATTTCAATCAGGCTACACCATTATTCTTAAAATTAAATGCTGTTGATTCCGCAGCTGTAACTAATGTAAGTCTATCATCTGATGTTTATGGTTTAAGAATGCTTACAGATAACAAAAAGATATTAATAGTTGACGGTTTTGATCGTTACGGAGGATCAGGCAGCTGGCAATATTCCTATCATGATTTCGTTATTCACCATGCAAAAGCTTTTAATTTAAGTTTTGAATCTTGTGCAAATGAAGAAGTGATAAACGGGTCGGTTAATTTAAATAATTTCGAATTGGTTATTTGGATTCTTGGCGATGAATCAACTGCCAATGAAACATTCTCAAGTATCGAAAGAACAAAAGTAGCCGCCTACTTAGAAAACGGCGGTAAATTATTTGTATCCGGCTCTGAAATCGCATATGATCTTGGATCTTCTTCAGCAACATCACAAGAGATACAATTTCTTAGAGATTATCTGAAAGTAAAATATATTTCTGATGATGCCAATATTTATGGAGTTTATGGAGTCGATTCAACTCAGTTTGCCGGATTAGGTTTTGGTTATGGTGTTCAAAGCAACGGTTCACCATACAATGAAGATTGGCCCGACATCATTGATACAACAGGTGGAAGTATTCCTGTTTTAAAGTATAATGCTGTATCAACTGCTGGCATTGCATACACAGGAAGTTTTAATAACTCACCAAATGTTGGGCAATTAATTTATCTTGCTTTTCCATTTGAAACTATCAATCTTGCTGATGCACGAACTCAAGTTATGACAGCGGCATTAAAATATTTTGGATTGATTCAACCTTCCGAGGTTATTAATAATGATTATTCTCCAATCACTTTCTCACTCAATCAGAATTATCCAAATCCGTTTAACCCGAGTACCAAGATCAGTTGGCAGTCGCCGGAAAGAAGCTGGCAAACTTTGAAAGTGTATGACATTTTAGGTAATGAAGTAGCAACATTGGTAAATGAACAGAAAGAACCGGGATACTACGAAGTTAATTTTAATGCATCATCAATAGCAAGCGGTGTTTATATATACAGACTTACGACTGGAAGATTTATTTCTACTAAGAAAATGATTGTGATCAAGTAACAGACATACAATGTTTGAGCAAATAACAGAAAATTAATTTGAGAAAAATATTTTTATTACTTGTATTATTTTTTTACCCAGGCGTCTACAGCCAAAAGCTCAATCCAAATTTTTTCACCGATATTTATTCAATTCCTTCCTCCGATTCAACACTCCAACTTTTTTATTTTTACAAAATACCGGTTCATGAGCTAATCTTTTCAAAAACTGATAACACATACTCAGCTGCAATCCAGCTAACAATTGAAGTAAGCGATTCAAACTCTAATTTCATTCAGCGGCAGTTCAAAGATCGATCAATATCCTTCAATGATTTTTCATTAACTACAGATCCCAGCTACTATATCGAAGGTGTAGTCGCATTCCCTAATAAAAATAAAACCATCAACGTTACTTCTAGATTTTTTGACGTTAATTCAAAAAAAGAATTATCCTTTAAGGAGCAAAGAGTTCAAAAAATAACAAGTGAGGGCGGGGAATTCCTAACTCCAATAGTTCTAAGTGATGATATTTTTAAATGCTATGAAAACAATGTTAGAGTTTTAACAAACTGGGGCGGATTTATTCCTTTTGATGATAAAATGTACGACATACTAATTCCATGCACTGATACAACTTTAGAGAAATTATTTATTAAGGTAATCAGCGGTATGGATACTGTTTTTAACGGACCAATTGAGCGAACCGAATTAGAGAGAATAAACTTCGCAGAATGTAACGATAGAATAATTATTTCGTACGATTCTATTTCAACTTTGACAAGTAATTTTTATTTAACTCAATTAACTAAAAAATTAAAAGAAGGACAAATAGAGATTATTGTATCGAACTCTGAAAGTTTTTTAAATAGAAAATCGTATAGACCAATAGTTAAATGGATAAACAAACCGAGAGCTTTGGCTGGTTCCGAATCTGCAATTAAGTTGTTACGATTTATTATTAAGAATGATTCCATAAAACAAATTTTAAAGAGCGGTGATAATTATGACACTTTATTACATCGATTTTGGAAAAATATTGATCCTTCGCCAGCCACAGAGTATAACGAACTGATGGCAGAATATTATGAACGAATTGACTATTCGATGAAAAATTTCTCAACTATAACCGGTTTGAGCGGGTTAGAAACAAATCGTGCGAAAATTTATATCCTTTATGGTACACCAAGTTTAATTGAACGCGGTACAAATGGTGATGGTAAAATTTCGGAAACGTGGACTTATGCAAAGCTTCATAAAATATTTATTTTTGTTGATGAAAAGGGAACAGGAGAATTTATCTTAAAAAATACTTTATGAATACTTTTATTTTTACATGCGGGGATATTAACGGCGTAGGACCCGAATTAGTTATTAAAACTCTGAATAGAGTTACAATGAAGTCTAAAGACAAATTTATTTTTATCCTGCCGGAAAATGTTTTCTTTAGCGAAATTAAAATGCATAAACCAAATTTTGGTTATGATATTGTAAATTCAACGAGTTATTCTTCGGATTTTCCCGTTACAATAGTAAACATAGGAAATTACAAGCAGGAATTAGGTTTACCTACTACGGCTTCAGGTCAAGCATCTTATAAAGCATTAAAAATAGCTTATGATATACCGGTTAAATCCATTAATAAAGCAGTAATAACCGCTCCTATTTCAAAAACAGCATTGGCTTACGCAAAAATAAATTATCATGGTCAAACCGAAATGTTTGCCGATTGGTCTGAAGTAAAAAACTTTGCAATGATGTTCCTGTCGAAAAGTATGAAAGCCGCATTGTTAACTATTCACCAGCCAATTAAAAAAGTACCTAGGTTAATACGTAAAGATTTACTTGCGACTAAATTTAACTTGATTCTAGATTCTCTAAGAAAGGACTTCAAAGTTGAATTGCCAAAGATTGCTGTATTAGGCTTAAATCCTCATGCAGGTGAAAATGGACTTATCGGTGATGAGGAAAAGAAAATAATTGTACCATTCATGAAGAAATTTTCAAAACGGAAATATTTTTTTGGTCCATATTCTTCCGATGCATTTTTCGGAATGAAAAAATATTTAGAATTTGATATGGTTATCGGTATGTATCACGATCAAATTCTTAATGCATTTAAGCTGATGAATTTTAATAGTGGAGTTAACTTCACAGCGGGGCTGCCAATTGTTAGGACTTCACCTGATCATGGTACAGCTTTCGATATAGCTGGGAAAGGAATAGCCGATGAATCAAGCATGATCGAAGCATTCAACTATGCTGAAATGATTTTAGTCAATCGAAGTTCCTATGGAAAAAATTCCTAAGAGTAAGATTTATACAGATGTTTCTCACATTTATGACCATATCATGCACAAGGTGCGTTATGATTATTGGGCTGATTATATTTATGCTATATCAAGTGATTATGTTTCCGATAAACCAATAGTTCTGGAACTAGCTTCAGGTAATTGTAACCTAGCTCGCTTTCTTTCGGAATATTATCCAAACTTCATTGCTTCTGATATTTCTCATAAGATGCTGGATAAAAATTCAAAAGCTCATCTGCAAAAAGTTTGTTGCGATATGACTATGATTCCTTTCAATACAAAATTTGATTTAATAGTCTCGGCATTTGATAGCGTTAATTACCTCGTTTCAAAAATAAAGCTAGCAGCGTTGTTTAGTGAGGTCTGTCGCACAATTAGTGATAATGGAATATTTACGTTTGATGTAAGTTTGGAAAAAAATAGTTTTAGGCACATTAAGTATCCAATAAGAAATGGTTCTTACAAGGGCTTTAAATACAAGCAGGTAACCAATTACGATCCCATAAAAAATATTCACCAAAATGTATTTTACATTACTTATCCTAATGGTAGTGTGTTTGAGGAAGTTCATATTCAGAAAATTTACCAGTTCGAAACATACTTTGATTTAATGGATTCCGCCGGCCTTGCAATAAAAGAGTGCTACAATGCGTTCACTTTCAAGAATGGAAGTTCTAACTCCTCACGTGTTCAATTTATTGCAGCGAAGAAATAGATATGCTTGCACTAAGTAATATTGATTTTAATTACCCCAGGCAAACTGTTTTCAGCGATTTGAATCTTATAATGAAAAAAGGTGAATTTGTTTTTTTGATAGGTAAGAGCGGTTCAGGTAAAAGCACTCTGCTACAGCTCATATATTTTAATATTTTACCTTTCTCAGGAGAAGTTCAGTTTGATAAATTTAACTCAAAAACCATAAAAACCAATCAACTGCCATATCTTAGAAGGAAGTTAGGAATAATTTTTCAAGACTTTAAATTATTAAATGACAGAAACATTTATGAAAATCTTTCCTTCGTACTTGAAGCAATTGGTACATCACGCAAAGAAATAAAAAGAAAAGTTGCATCGGCATTGACTGATGTCGGCTTATTCCACCGCAGATTTAGTTTTCCGAATGAACTTTCAGGCGGGGAGAAACAGAGAATCGCAATTGCAAGAAGCATAATTAATGAACCATACTTGATTCTTGCAGATGAACCCACCGGAAATTTAGACCCGGAAACTTCGAGTGAAATTGTTGATTTGTTATTTAAAATTAATGCGAGAGGTACTGCAGTTATTTTTGCAACTCACAATTATGAGATCGTAAAAAAATATCAACAGAAAATAATTAAGATAGAAAGGGGGAGGGCTATTAAAGCAGTTCTGAAACAGAAAAATTGAATTTATTCAAGTTTCGCCTCTATTGAAGTAAGAATACTAGCCGTAATATCGTCAATTGCTCCTAATCCATCTACCGTAACTAAATTACCTCTTCTTTCATAATAATCTAAAACGGGTTGAGTTGTGGTGTTAAAAATTTCCATTCTATTTCTTATAACCTCTTCTTTATCATCATCACGCTGATAGAAACTACATGCGGAGTTACAAACCGGGCACTTTTCCTTATCTTGTATTTCACTTAAAGTAAAGATGCTTTGGCAAACTTTACAGGCTCTTCGATTCGTTAATCTTCTTATTATCTCGTCACTGTTAGCAGTTAAATTGACATAAAAAATGTTCTCAAGTTTAAGTTCGGTAAACAATTTTTCAATTTCTTTTGCTTGAGGAAGAGTTCTTGGAAATCCATCAAGAATGAATCCATCTTTACATCGGGTTTGATTTAGAGCATCATGAATAATTCCTATCATGATATCGTCTGAAACTAATTCGCCGCGGCTCATTATTTCAAATGCTTTAATTCCTAAAGGAGTTTTTTCTTTGACGGCTTCGCGCAGAATATCGCCAGTAGAAATGTGAGGTATGTTCAACCTTGAAGCTAATATTTTTGCCTGAGTTCCTTTTCCAACTCCGGGAGCACCAAACAATATGAGACGCATTTAGAATCCGCTATTTCAGTTGCTCAAAAATATCGGTAATAAAGTTCTTTATCAAGGATGGTTTGATTGATTTGATTTTAATTTATCACCCACAACTCTTTTCTTTTTAAAGAATTTTTGTAGCAATGCGCTGCTTTCTCGCTCCAATAAACCGGAATAAACCTCAGTTTTATGATTCATTTTTCCTTCCTGTGCAACGTTGTAGAGTGATCCGCAAGCACCAAATTTAGGGTCAAAAGCGCCGAAGAAGATTCTTTTTATTCGAGAAGATAATATTGCCCCGGCACACATTAAACAAGGTTCAACATTAACGTACAGATCGCAATCTAAGAGTCTCCAGTTTTCCTGATGATTAGCTGCGGCGGTAATTGCCAGCATTTCTGCATGTGCAGTTGCATCCTTTAGGCTTTCTACCCGATTAAAACCTCTCCCTATTATTTTATTTTTAAATACTACGACAGCTCCAATCGGAACTTCATTTTGTTCAAATGCCCTTTCTGCTTCTTTCAAGGCAGCGGACATAAAACGATATTTATTCTCGTTGAAATTCATAATTCTATAAAACAAAAAATCAAAAGTCGTTGTGACTTTTGATTTTTTTAATTATTCTCGTACGCCCAGAAGGATTTGAACCCTCAACCCTCAGATCCGAAGTCTGATGCTCTATCCAGTTGAGCTATGGGCGCAAATAAGTTAACGCCGAATTGTTTGCTCGAAAATACTGTTATGAATCCAAAATTCAAAGATTCTTGGTAAATAAATTATGTATAGATGAATATTTTGGTCTTATTTAATATATAGCTCAGTGAGTCTTTACATACTGAATCTGTGCCTTAAGTAAGTGAATAATCAAAACAGTAAATATTTGCTTGTGTAGGAAACTATCTTTATGTTAGAAATAACCTTTTGAGAGTTTTTACATAAATTATGATTACAATTAGTAAAAACAATCGACAAATCATTCACGACATACTTAAATGTCTTCCAATATTTTCAGATTTATTTGATGAACAATTAAATAAAATATCAGCAATCTGCAAGATTCAAGATTTCCAAAAGAACGACACAATATTTTTAGAAGGGGACTATTATAAAGGATTCTTTATAATTATTGAAGGTTCTATAAAAATTTTTAAAATATCAGTTGATGGGAAAGAATCAATTCTGCATTTGCTAAAACCTTATGAATCCTTCGGAGATGTTCCTCTATTTGAAGGTGCAAAATATCCTGTGAATGCCCAAGCTCTTAACGATGCCAGTCTAATATTTATTCCTAAAGAAGAATTCATAACTTTAATTAAAAGTAATTCCACAATTTGCTTTAATATGCTTGTTGGTTTTGCTAAAAAAATGCGACACCTCACTCAAAAAGTTGAAGAACTTTCCTCCAAAGAAGTGATGAATCGATTTGCCGGATATCTCCTTGACGAAATAAATAAAGCCGGCACAGACAAACTTCCGGAACCTTTTCTAAGAATCACTATATCTAAAAAAAATATTGCAGCTTATATCGGGACAATTACGGATACACTTTCTAGACTTCTCAAGAAACTACAAGATGAAAAAATAATTCGCGTTTCCGGTAAATCAATTTTTATTCTTGATCTCAAAAAATTAAAAGCTTTAGCCAGGTAATTTTTGATCTATTAATTCATTTTCTGCTCTTTAAATAATGACAAATCCGACTTAAGTCAAAGGATGTTTTCTCTTCCGTTGTTATATTTGCAAGGTAAAACATTAAAGGAAAAATTTTATGACACACACAATTTCAAAACCGCTAAAACTGCTTGCTGTTACAGTAGTTTTCTTTTTACTCGCTTCTACAGAATCGTTTGCCCACTGCGATGGACTTGATGGTCCGGTCGTTAAAGCAGCAAGGCAAGCGCTTGAAACAAAAAATGTAAACCTCGTTCTTATCTGGGTTGGTAAGAATGATGAAAATGCAATCAAAGAAGCTTTTCAAAAAACGCTGGCTGTAAGAAATATCAGCAAAGAAGTTCAAGAGATGGCAGATATGTATTTCTTCGAAACTTTAGTTCGGCTTCATAGAGCCGGTGAAGGTGAACCATACAACGGTTTGAAACCCGCCGGAAGAGATCTAGGTCCCGTTATACCGGCGGCTGATCTTTCGATCGAAAAAAATTCTTTCGATCCAATCAATAACGTGTTTACCAAAGCTAATCTTTCAACGCAAGAGATCAAGAAATTATTTAGTGAAGTAATCGAAACAAAAAATTATGAACCAAATAATGTTGAAGCTGGCAGAAAATATGTAAAAGCGTATGTAACTTTTCTTCATTTCGCAGAAGAAAATTATGAATCTGCAATAAAACACCAAGAAGAAAAACATGAAATAGGAGTAATTAGCATGGAAATATCAATCCCAAGGTCATTAAAAATTGAGCATGAAGCACTTCATGCGGTTCTTGCTAAAGCCACTAAAGAAGAAGGCGAAATTAGTGTAGCAGCAAAGCAGGTTGCAAAGATTTTGCATGGTCACTTTGTTAAAGAGGAAGAGATCGCACTCCCTCCGCTCGGATTATTAACTGATTTGGCGAAAGGTCATATAATTGAAGATATGAAATCAGTTCTATCTATGACTGATAAATTAAAAGCAGATTTACCTCACATGCTGGAAGAGCACAAACAAATTGTTCAAGCTCTTGATAAATTTGCAGATATTGCTAAGAAGCTTAAAAGAATGGAATATGTTGATTTTGCCGAGAATCTAAAACTTCATGCGAAGACAGAAGAAGAAGTTATGTATCCTGCTGCAATTTTAGTGGGTGAATACTTAAAGCTAAAATTGCATTAATTACTTTTTAGGTTCACGCAAACTGTTGAACTTCTTGCTAAGAGAGTTTGCGTTTATTTATACAAAAAAGAGGAGATGAATTAATGTTTATCAACACAATCGAATTTCCTCCGATAAAAACCGGCAAAGAAGCCGAATTTCTTGAGTGGTTCAAATGGTCAAATAGCATTTACAAAAATTTTAACGGATTTATCTCAAGGCGACTTCTAAAAGGTACCAAAGGAAAAGGCGGATTTGTAACTTTAGTTGAACATGAAAGTGAAAAAACTTTTATGACCATGCATACCAGTAAAGAACGTCAAGAAGCTTTTAACAGATTAAAAACTCTGTTGGAAGGACCACTCTCTCCTAAATTCTATGAAGTAGTTATTGATACGGAATGAGAGGGAAAATGTATGTAAGTAAACCATAAAAAGGATTGCTTATGTTTTCAACCGTGAGATATTTCGTGAAAACCAGTATAATATTTCTCCTAATAGGAATTATTACCGGTCTATATCTATTAATTGCACGTAATTATTTTTATTTATGGCCTCACCCCGATATGGTTTCCGCTCATAAACATATAATTCTTGTAGGTTCTATTATGATGATGATTATGGGTGTTGCGTTATGGTTTTTTCCACGCCCCGAAAAAGACGACAAACTTTATAAACCCGATCTTATTCTTGTTACATATTTTATAATTACTGTTTCAACGCTTATCCGTTTTTTTTCTCAAGTTATTTCTGCTTTTGTTTTGCCTAATGAGCTTCTAAAATTCTTACTTCCAATATCTGCATTCGGACAAGTAATAGGCATAATTATTTTCTTCATTTCTATGTGGGGAAGAATCAGATCTGTTGGAAGTCATATTAGAGAATCAAAGGGAGAAAAATTTTAATTCTTAGAATGATTAATAAAAAAATTTGAACACTAAAAATACTCAAGGGTATTAATCAAATAAATTCAATAACAAAAAGGCGGAGTTATGATCGATTCAAACATTGTATTAACTGGACAAACAGTTGCCTACACCTTTTATGTCCTTGCGATAATGGCTTTGATGGGTTGGTTTTCTTACAAGGTAACAAGAAACGGTTCCGGCAAGGTAGTTAAACCGGCAATATTTTATTCATTTGTCGGTTTACTTGTTGTTATTGGGGTCTCTCTTCATATTGTAACCCATGAAACTATTCCATGGAAGCCGATGGACTTAAATCGTGCAGAGATCAAAGCCGATAAAGAATTTCATATAACTATGAAGAACCACGAATTTCGACTCCCTACCTCTAAGCTCATAATAAGAAAAAATGAGATAGTTCGATTTAATGTGGAATCAAAAGATTTAACGTACGGCTTTGGAATATTTAGAAGCGACAACTCAATGGTATTCCAGATGCAAGTAATTCCCGGTCATATTAATGATATTCTTTGGCAGTTTGATCGTCTGGCTGTTTATTCCATTCGATCAACTGAATATTCGGGACCTAAAGGAATAAATATGATCTTGAGAGATGCTGTCGAAGTAGTTGAATAAAAAATTTTACAACTTATAAGGAATTTGAAAATGAGCTTTATACAAATATTAACAAATGGCGAAAAAGGTTTGTTCAAACCGAATTCCCTAACGCCAATGCAAAAACTAACATTGCGGTTTGTTGTAGTTGGCTTGATCTATTATGGCGTTGTTGTTATTGAAGGAATGTTGATGAGATTATTTGAAGTTAATCCTAATCTTGCTTTGGGTGTAGAACCGAAACAGTTTTTTGCTATAATGACAGCGCATCCGCTTGTTGGAATTTTTGGTTCTACATATTCCATTGTCTTTGGGGCCTTTCTTTTCCTTGTTCCGTTCTTAATGAAAAAACCATTGTGGAGTATCAAATTAGGAAATTGGACTTTATGGTTAATTACAATTGGT
>Ga0156558_1014_pt2 | contig 7123 bp, 4 predicted proteins | sample RifOxyB2_FD_111953 | JGI IMG/M metagenome (GOLD analysis project Ga0156558, IMG submission 111953) | Ignavibacteria bacterium RIFOXYB2_FULL_35_12
ATTCATCCGCAGATTATGCTGTACTTCCAATCGAAAACACTACTTCCGGAAGTATTACTGAGGTTTACGACGCTCTCACAAGCAGTAATTTGCATATCGTTGGCGAGGAAATATTCCAGGTAAAACATTGTTTATTGGGCTTAGAGGATGTTCCTCTCAATAAAATAAAGAAGATTTATGTTCACTTTCAGGCAGCAAGACAGTGCAGTAAGTTCCTGAAATCATTACCGCAGGCCGAAATAGTATACTTTGAAGATACAGCAAAATCGGTCCAAAAAATTAAAGAGGAGGGAGTAAAGGATTACGCTGCAATTGCAAGCAAAGAAACTGCTGAAATTTTTAATGTATCGGTTTTACGAGAAGACATTGCAAATCAACCGACTAACTTCACCAGGTTTTTAGTCTGTTCACGTGTACCGATTAAAGTTGATGAACGAATCCCCGCCAAGACATCATTAATCCTTGCCACTGCTCACAAAGCAGGTTCATTAGTACAGGCTTTATCCGTTTTCAAGGATTTTGGAATTAATATGACCAAACTTGAATCTCGCCCAATTATTGGAAATCCGTGGGAAGAGATGTTCTACTTAGACTTTCAAGGTAATAGACAAACACAGAATGTAAAAAATCTCTTAGATGAAATTGGCAAACATACGAGATATTTGAAAGTGCTTGGCTGCTATCCTACTAAAGAATTTGAAAAAACAAAAGTTGAACCACATCAAAAACGAGAGGATAACCCTAGCCAAATCGATGAAACTCAAACCGTTATTACGGAAGTAAAGTCCGCTCACAAAGTTTCCTACAAGCTTGCTAGCCGGGATTACAAAAAAGAAGATACAATTATAAATGTAAAGGATGTTCAAATTGGTGGTGGAGGCTTTGTTATAATTGCCGGTCCATGTTCCGTAGAATCCTTTGAACAGATAAATCAATGTGCGAGAGAAGTAAAAGAAAATTATGGTCATATTCTGCGAGGAGGCTGTTTTAAACCACGCACTTCACCTTATGCATTTCAAGGCTTAGGATATGAAGGTTTAAATTTATTAAAATCAGCTGGGGAGGAATACGATTTACCTGTTATCACAGAAGTCTTATCGATTGATCAAATTGAAAAAGTTGCTGAGAAAGCTGATATACTTCAAATTGGCGCTAGAAATATGCAAAACTTTTCCTTGTTATCAGAAGTAGGTAAATCATTTCGACCTGTTATGCTTAAGCGAGGTTTAATGGCTTCTATCGAAGAGCTACTGAATGCAGCAGAATATATTTTAGCACGAGGGAATAGACAAGTAATGCTTTGCGAACGTGGCATTCGTACTTTTGAAACAGCAACCAGGAATACACTCGATCTCAGTGCAGTACCTGTTCTTAAGGAATTAACTCATCTCCCAATTATCGTTGATCCTTCGCATGCTGTTGGACACCGAGATAAGGTTATACCGTTAGCTAAAGCGGCAAAAGCAGTTGGTGCGGACGGACTAATGGTTGAAATGCATCCCAATCCTGAAAAAGCTTTAAGTGATGGAGAACAATCTTTAAGGTTTGATCAGTTTCGCGATCTCGTTTCTGAATTGCATAAAATGGATTGAATTGACTAGCCAAACATGAAGATAAAAAGATTAGCCATAATTGGTTTAGGATTAATCGGTGGTTCACTTGCAAAGGCACTGAAACATATTGCTCCCGAAACTAAAATAACCGCTTTTGATTATCCTGAAATCCTTGAAGAAGCACTCGCAGATAAAACCATTGATGTAGCTCTTAATTCTTATGAAAACGCTCTTGAATATGATCTCATCTTTCTGGCTTTACCCATTGAACGAAGCATAGAAGCTTTTAAGAAATTATCACCGCTATTAAAAAACGGTCAAATCATTTCTGATTTATGCAGCGTGAAAGGAATCTTTGCTGACGAGTGGAAAGCGCTAAAAAGTCAAGGTTCATACATCGGAGCACATCCAATGGCCGGAAAAGAAAAGGGAGGATATAAAAATTCCGATAACCTTCTTTTTGAAAATTCAATTTATATTATTTCTGAACACAGCAAAAAATATAATTCATTAACTGAATACACAGAGCTTATCAAAGGTATCGGCGCAAGAATTACTTTTCTTGATCCGTATTTGCACGATAAAATAGTTGCAAAAGTCTCACATCTTCCACAATTGTTATCTGTACTATTAGTTAATCAAGCATCACCTTCAAAAGATGGATTACAATATATGGATTTTGGTGCCGGGGGATTTCGTGATATGACACGGATTGCTTCCAGCGATTTTAAGATTTGGGAATCGATTCTAAAGTATAATAAAAAGGAAATTCTTAGTTCACTCGATTCATTTCAAAAAGATTTAAACAATTTGAAAAATTTAATATCCGAGGAAAAACCTGATTCAGTGGGAAATCTATTTAATAACGCAAGAGCATTAAGAGACGAAACACCTATCAACAATAAAGGATTTCTTGATCCATTGTTTGACATTAATATCTTTATGAAAGATGAACCGGGAATGATAAGTAAAATATCAACCGTTCTATTCGAAAATAAAATTAATATCAAAGACATCGAACTTTTAAAAATAAGAGAGGGAACAGGCGGAAATTTCAAATTGTATTTTGAAAGTAAAACCGAAGCAGAAAAGGCGAAAAGAATTTTAGAGGGTATTGGATTTAAGACAAATTAGAATATTAATCAGCTTCTTTTAGACTTTTTAGTTTTATTTATTTACTAGTACACCCGTAGGGATTCTTCCGAAGGAATGGCTCTGCCAGAACCCCAAACCTTCTGATCCGTAGTCAGCGGGAATATCTAATTATTCGCTAAAAACACAGAGTTTGTTTGGAACTCCATACACAGTCCATACTGCAAAGGAGTTCTAAAATGTTCTTAGTAAAAAACAACAAGTCTTCATTTTACCAAAATCGTGTATGGGCTCGTATTTAGCATTGTAGAAATCAGAGAACTAAATTCCGCCAAAGGTGGATAAAAATAAACTGCCGGTCAAGGGTAGAATCATCGACACCGGAGATGGAAAAGTTTGTGCTTATAATAATCTATGGAGATTCAAAGGAAGGGTATAGACTTTTATGTTTTAAACGAATAATAATCGCATTCAAAATACTCTTTTTTCGTCATTCTTTGTCAGATGTGTTCCCAAATCTTTCTTCTCTGTCTTTTTCCCGTTTTTCAATCAATTGATCAAGTTCATCTTTCATTTTTTTGTGCATATCGACAAACCACTTCACTGCTTTTTTATTATTGGCCCAGAGTTCCATAGCATCATCGGCATAAGAGATTGCTTCATTCTCATCGCCAACACCAATATATTCCGGCATTTCTTCAGGCATTTCGGTTAATCCAAAAAGATAAAGAGGGACGTAAGGATTATACTCCATTGCTTCTTTAAGCGCTTTATCTGCATAAAGCTGCTTGCTGCGTTTACAAAAGTATAAATATGCTTTTGAGTAATGCCACTGTGCAGAGAAGTCATCTTCGTAATCCTTGTAAAGTTTTCCTGCTTCAAGCAGCCGGTTTAAAATTAAAAGACGTGTTATGAGAATATGCCGCATACCCTGATTATCATTTGGGTTAAGCTGCAGCATTTCTTTTATCACTTCAATTGATTTGCTTCTCTCTCTAATATGCCATAGAATATTAGAATAGCCTGCCATAGCCCTCATAAAAGGACGTGTCTCGTGAAATCCCCAGAAATGTCCTTTATAATTTTCAAATTCGTCGCCAAGAGATTTTTTCCCGGCTTCAATTCCTTTGGCAAATAGTTCAAGCGATTCCAAAGGAGTTTTTGCTTTAACCTCAGCAAGCAGATTATAAGCATCTGCACAATTCTCGTCCAGCTTAATAGCTTTCTCTGCAAAGGTAATCATTTCATCTATATCATCACTCTCCCACGCCTCATAAATTAAATCCATTGCTTTTTCTTTTGAAGATGATTTTGTTTTATCGAAATTTATTTCTTTACCAATATATTTATTCTGGATATACTTGTTTGCTTCGTTTAACGAATCAAAGTTTTTTTCTTTAAGGTCTTTGGCTATTTGTTTCTGCAGCTTTTCCATATAAGCTTGCGGTGATTTCCGTTTTTTTGATTTGCTCATAATATTATTCTATCTGTTTCTATTGGTTAATCTGTGCTATCATTGTTTTATTTTAGGGTACACAGATGAGGCGGATAAGTCCGGCTGAATTTGATTTGGTAAATAAACTAATTATACATACAATTTGGTCTAATTTATTTCACTGCTGAAAAACTAATTATCGGGAATTATAATAGCAAGTAAGGGAATCATAATCGTTAAACTTTATCCAAATTTAACCTGTTTACAATCTCTCGCCAGATTTTTGATTTTGGAAGATAACCGTAACGTTTGTGTCCCAATAATTTTTACTCCGGTTTTATCTCTTTATGGTTAATTATTATAAATCATATAATTAACTGCAATTTATAACTTAATCTTTAAATATGTCTTCCACGCTGCTTTTATAATAATCTTTTAATTCTGCAAAATGCACTTCACCGGTAGGGTTGTATAAATGCAGCTCAACTTCCAATTTTTTCTTATTAAAAGAGTATGCTTTCTTATCAAATATTTTTTCAAATCCTTGTACTTTATATAATGAGTTTTGAAGTGCGAGAAGTCTTCCTTTAGGATCTACAAATTTTATAAAATATTTATCCCCCTTTTTTAGCCAGAAAATAAAATCGGGATTAAAATCGGCAAACTTTCCTTTTTCTTTATTAAAGTAAGGTATTTTTATTTCATCAACATTTTCTACCAGCTTTGAAAAATACCACCAGTCGTAAGCTTTGAGCCTGTTATCTGGTTTTCCAAAATATTCAACAAGATCATTGAAAAATTCTATTTCGCTGTCTTCTTTAATTATATTTCTAAAATATTCCTTTGAATCATTAGTAGCTATTAATACTGGATTATAATAATGCTCCTTCAAAAACTTTCTGTTGACTAACGGTATTTTATTTGATGAAGTGCCTTCATCTCTTTTTACTAATAACCCAAATTCTAAAGTAAATTGTGTATCATCAATTTTGCCTTCTCGCAATAGGGCTACAAGTTCTTCTTTATTCTTATACTTTTCTTCAATTATTTTCTCTATGTGATCTCTTAATTCTTTTATTTCAATTTCATTAAACGCTTTAGCTTTTATTTTTTCAAAATGAGTAATATCACCTTCAATTACTTTTCTAAAACCCCTAAGTCTTTTGGGCCTCAATGTAAAATGAACATCAGCAAGTGTAATAACTTTTTCTGCAGCTAAATTATAAGTTGTCCCCGTTTCAAAATTATTAGTAAAATTCTTTTCATCTTTTAATTTCTTAAGTGTCTTTATATTAAAACTATTGGCTGCTATTAATACTCTTTCACCTGCGGTTGAAATAAGTTCATTAACACAATTAAAATCTTCCTTACTAATCTTAAATTTGTTCTCATTGAATATAACATCCAGCTCATACTCCGGAATTGGCAAATCTTCTTTAATACCTGTTTTATTTATTCCATCAACTTTTATCCATTCATCTCTCGTTTCATTTGTTTCGATGTTCTTTAGGATTGCTCCAATAGTTTCTTTATTTGTTGAAAAGATAAAAACTGTTTCCAACCCTTGAGTAAGAGGTTCAATCTTTTCTACTTCTTCTATGCTTATATATTTATCCTTATCAACTATATGATCAAATCTTTTTCTGATTCCTTTAAAAGGCTCAATCCTTATTCCACGTCCCATTGCCTGTAGAACAAATTTCTGTGCATCACTCACACCTATATTTATGAAGTTGATTACATTTGGTCTGTTGCTATCCCAGCCTTCAGCAAAAATCTGTTTACCTAATAGTATGTTTATCTCATTATCTGGTTCATTTAATCTGTCAAAGAAGCTTTCTGCTATTACATCTGTACTTGCTGTATAATTATCTAAATCTTTCATCCAGTTAGTCGCATCGGATGCAACAAGCAAAGCGAAAGGTTTGCTGTTGGCCGTTGACATCTTGAAAGCTAATTCTCTTTGGTTCCCTTCGATATTAATTATCTCAATACTTCCGTTGCCGCTTGTATTAAAAACAAAATTTTTTATGTCATTATATGTAATCGTTGATAAAAGACTAATAAATTTATCAGATATTCTACCCGAATTAAATTGGAAGATTCTGTTTTCGTGTTCTCTCCATTCTAATATTAGCTCTCCCTTTGCTTCTTCAATATCTATTTCTTCTTTTGCAATCTTTGCTAATTCTCTGAAGAATAATTTTAGGTCGGCTTCTGTTGTTTGGATTGTATTAGCTATAGTGATCAGTAGGGGATTGTGGTATAGGTAAGCTTTTATCTCTTTTCCCGAAGGGATGGATTCCCAAATTTTCTTTTTTGCTTTTTTAATTGCAGCAAGTGTAATCAAAGATTTAAGTACAATTTTTCTCTTTTCTTTATTAGTAAACTCATCTTCTCTCTTTTTATTAAAACTCCTGAACTCCTGGTTTGTTACCTTTATGTGTTTCCCATAACCGGAATTAACAAACCTTTCTAAGTTGAAATTGAAAACTGTTGTCGCTTTATCAATCGCATCTGTAAAGGTGGCTGAGAAGTTAAACAAAAATCCTTCTTTCGCAAGTACCTGATAAATATTTTGTCTCTTACTGTCCCCGGTTACACCTTTATGTGCTTCATCTAAAATTACATACCAGCTTCCAAACTTATACCCATCAATGTCGGTTCCGTGTAGATAATTCTGATAATTAGTTTCATTCTCAGTATCGTAACCGCTTTCTTTTATATTGTCCGAACGGTAATAAAAAACTGTTACCGTATTTTCTGCATACAAATTTGGGCTATTTCTTTTGCAGTACTCCCATTCTCTCAAATCCCTCAATTCAATTTGAAGATCATTCTTTCTGTTAAAATCTTCTATATGTTCTTTAATCTGATTTAATATTTTAGGTCTTGGTGCAAGAATAAGTATATCATTTTTAGGTATTCCTCCCGCTTCTTTCGGTAATTTTGAAAGTTCAAATAGTATCTCAATCAGTTTTATCATCACAAGTGTTTTACCACTTCCTGTAGCCATCCAAAATGAAGCTCTATTGCAGATACT
>Ga0156558_1076_pt2 | contig 6291 bp, 8 predicted proteins | sample RifOxyB2_FD_111953 | JGI IMG/M metagenome (GOLD analysis project Ga0156558, IMG submission 111953) | Ignavibacteria bacterium RIFOXYB2_FULL_35_12
TGCTGACTTTAATGTTCCACCAGCAGTTAAGATAAATGCTAATTTTTATGGCTGGCCTTTTGCCATTTACATTGCCGTAATTACAGCGGCGTCAGCGATATTAACTGGTATATCAGTACACATACTCTTCAGTTTGTTTGGAATATTACCAACAGAAATTAAGAAAATTAGTGAGTTAACAACATTTCAATTTGATTATACTTTCTGGTTAAATGTCTGTGCTATCGGTATTGCTATAACATTATTCATCCTGGCTAAAAGTGCCAGTAAAGAACATCAACACCAAAATGAATAAGGATTTCTATTGCCTTATTTATGATTATATAAAAAAGGAGATGATAAAATGTCTGAAACATTAATATATATAGTAATATTTGCTGCCGTAATGTTTTTTATGCATAGAGGACACGGTGCTCACGGCGGCGGAATGGGTGGCTGCGGTGGTCATTCGCACGGTTCACATAAAGGACACGGACAAAAAGATGATGAATCCGTTGCAGATTCTAAAAAAGAAAATGAGCATCAGCATCATTAAATATTTTGGACTAAAGAAATGATTAAAGGTAACCACTTTCTGATTCTGTTAACAACTACATTGGTATATGGTATTGTTTGGGCTTTAGTTTTTTTGTTTTTTTCAAGTTTTCACGGTATGACGAAAATGTTCAATGAAGACTTTATATTTTTTATAGCTCGTATATTCAATACCAAACTAAGCACTGTTACAACCGGTTTTACCTTCGCATTTTTCGATGGAGCGTTAATTGGATTTCTACTCGGGTCCATTTTCATGAGGATTTATAAAAGAAATGAAAATAAATAGAAATTAATAACGGATGTCAACTAATTGAAAACTCACAACCATTTTCAGCATACTATTAAATTCCGGTACCGTATTCATTTTATGAAACTTTAAGAATTAATTGTCCTTATGTTAAATTAATACTGAAAGAAATAGTAATGAAAGAAATTGATAACACTGAGTTGATACGATACAGATATAATAGATATTCAAAATTTTATGATATTCTGGAAGCTCCAATGGAAATACCTTCCAGTAAGTGGAGAAAAGAGCTTGTAAAATATAGCTCCGGTAAAGTGTTAGAAGTAGGCGTAGGAACAGGCAAGAATATTCCTTATTATCAATCAAATACAAATCTCACCGTTATTGATTTCAGCAGCGGCATGCTTCATAAGGCAATAAAAAAATTCGGTCATCTAAATAATATTAATTTCACTAATGCCGACATTCAAAAAACAGAATTTGAAACAGATGAATTCGATACCGTTATTGCATCATTCGTTTTTTGTTCCGTACCTGACCCTATTAAAGGATTGAAGGAAATTAAACGAATCTGTAAAAATGACGGGAAAATAATTATATTAGAACACGTTAGGAGTGATAATAAATTCATCGGTTTGTTGATGGACTTTCTTAATCCGCTGATTGTCGGACTGCTTGGTTTTAACATTAATAGAGATACCGAAAATAATGTTATTAATTCTGGATTTCATGATTATCAGGATAAAAACCTACTACTTAATATTTTTAGAATGTTTATTATTAATAACAAGAAATAAATTCCAATTAAAACCGGAGGAAATAATGAGCTACTATTATAGTAAAATAATAGAGGACAGCTTTGAGAACACATTGCGTAAAACAGAAGTTGCTCTTAAACAGGAGGGTTTCGGTATTTTAACTGAAATTGACGTAAAGGAGACCTTAAAGAAAAAATTAGATGTTGATTTCAAGAAGTATAAAATATTGGGTGCTTGCAATCCCCCTTATGCTTATAAGGCCTTACTGGCAGAAGACAAGATAGGCGCTGTGCTGCCTTGTAATGTTATTGTTATTGAGCAGGAAGAAAATAAAATCGAGGTGGCAGCCGTTGATCCGGTATCATCGATGCAAGTTGTTGAAAATGTTAATCTTTCTTCAATTGCAGAAGAAATAAAGACAAAGCTAAAAAAAGCCGTTGATAGTCTTGCTTAGACATAGAATCAGAACGCGACAAAAGAAGAAATAATTATTGGTTAAGTGCAAATTGTTTCAGCGAAAAGCTCAATTTTTTTTACTTCGTTTTTTACTTTTTTTAATCTTTTCTCTCTTTCTAAAAATATTTTCTCGGTAGTTTCACCGTATTGAGCCAGGTTTATTTAGAAATATCTATTTAAGATAGGCAAATAACCAAAATTCTTTTCACCGAATCGCTTAACATATTTAAAAATTTTTAAGAATCTTAAATCCTACCACCAGAAAAAACTTTATTATGTGCATTAAACACAACTTTTTAATGGCACCTCTATTGCGTTATCTTTTAAACAATTAAAAAGGAGTTGAGATAATGTTTTCTGAGATTTTAATCTTAGGGCTAAGTATTCTAATGTTAGTTTTAACCCTATATAGAATGCAAACATTAAGAAACCTGAAGCAATCAGTAATGAATTTTCAAACAATATTTTTTTACAAACCAAAACAAAAAGGTGATATAATGCTAAAGAAAAATTTAATTGCAATTTTTATTCTTGGATTTCTTTTCACGTTTGTGGCTTCTGTAAATGCCCAGGAAAAACCGATCGAAAAGAAAGAAACAAAAATGACAATGCAGCATGAGGATATGCAAAAATGCATGGATAAAATTGCTGCTGATAGCACAATGAGAATGCAGATGATGAATAAAATGATGGATCATGCTGAAGGTGATAATGAAAGTATGATGCAAATGTGCAAAATGATGATGGACAACCCCGAAATGCACAAAATGATGATGAAGATGATGCACAATGATGGAATGATGGAGGGTGGAATGATGAATCATAATATGAATATGATGAATGATTCTACTAAGACAATGGGTAGACCTGAACACGAGTCTCATCAGCAGAAAAAGTAAATGACAATTAGTGAAAGGAACAAAATAAAATGACACGCGACCCCGTTTGCGGAATGGAAGTGAAATCACAATCTAAATATTACATTGATTTAGATGGAAAAAGATACGAGTTCTGCTCTGAGAACTGCGAGGATAAATTTGTTCTTGACCCTAATAAATACATAGAAAAGATGAATAATGTAGAGCCGTCATATAAAACAACAAGCTATGGAATAGAAAAGCTTTCTTTGCCGATAAACGGACTTCACTGCACTTCTTGTGTAAATACGATTGAGAAAGAAATAAAGAAGTTGCCAGGGATAAAGGTAGCACACGTAAATTATGCAACAGAAACTGCACACATTGAGTTTAAGAGCGGTGAAACCACAACGGAAGAAATAATAAGCGCAATTAAAAATGCCGGTTATCAAACCGGGCAGTCAACTCTAAAGATTGGAATAAGAGGAATGCATTGCGGGTCGTGTGTCTCTAAAATTGAAAAAGAGCTTAAACTAAAAAACGGAGTCATTACTGCAAGCGTTGATATGGGAACTGAATCTGCTATAATAAATTACATCCCTGGATTAATTAATGTTAATGAAATAAAGAATGTAATTGATAAGCTCGGATATAAAACTTTTGACACTGCCGGTATAAAGGCCGAAAAAGAATCTCCCAAAACGGGAGAAGGAAAAGTAGAAATGAAAACCGTAGCAGCAGAACCTGTTGATGAGAACCAGCTTGCCCGTGCAAAAGAATATAAAACTTTGATGAATAAATTTATCTTTGCTGCGATACTTGCTCTGCCTGTCATTTTCTTCAGTTATCCAACCGTTTGGGGATTACCCGAACAATTCCAAATGGGTTCTTCTGTTTTAAGATACATCTGGATGGCAATGGGAATTTTGGCTCTGCCCGTGATGTTCTGGTCCGGCTCACAGTTTTATACGGGTGCATTAGCCGCGTTTAAAAATCGTTCGGCAAATATGCACACATTAATTGCAACCGGAATTTCGGCAGCGTGGATCTATTCGATGATCGCCACCTATTTTCCACAAATATTTCCCGTAGCTGAATTAGCCGATCAGTTTTTTGATGTGATTTTTGTTGTAGTGGCATTGGTTGTTCTAGGAATGGCTCTTGAGATTAGGGCAAAAGGCAAAAGTTCGGAAGCAATAAAAAAATTAATTGGATTGCAAGCTAAAACTGCAAGAGTATTGCGTAATGGAAATGAAATTGATCTGCCTGTAGAAGAAGTTGTACTTGACGATATAATTATCGTAAGACCCGGAGAAAAAATTCCTGTAGATGGTATTCTTGTAGAGGGATCATCATCAATAGATGAATCGATGATTACTGGCGAATCTATTCCTGTTGAAAAGCACGAGGGTGATGAAGTAATCGGCGCTACAATTAACAAAACCGGTTCCTTTAAATTCAAAGCTACAAAAGTTGGAAAGGATACAGCGCTCGCACAAATTATTCAGATGGTTGAACAGGCTCAGAGTTCTAAAGCTCCTATCCAAAAAATTGTTGATAAGGTTTCAGGATATTTTGTACCTGCAGTTATCATTACAGCTATTCTTTCATTTGTTATATGGTATGTATTTGGACCCGCACCTCAGCTAATTTATGCACTGATTGTTTTTGTAACTGTATTGGTTATTGCGTGTCCTTGTGCACTTGGATTGGCTACGCCTATTTCATTGATGGTCGGAGTCGGTAAAGGTGCTGAGAACGGAATATTAATTAGAAGCGGCGAAGCATTGGAGACAGCTCAAAAGCTAAATACAATTGTACTTGATAAAACCGGGACAATAACTGAAGGCAAGCCTTCATTAACAGATGTTCTGACCGCAAATGGATTTTCTGAAAGCGACGTGCTTGGCTTAAGTGCGAGTGTAGAAAAATCTTCTGAACATCCTTTAGCAGAAGCTATCGTTAACGGAGCTAAAAATAAATCTCTCGAATTGTTTGATGCTCAAAACTTTAATGCTGTGCCCGGATACGGAGTTGAGGCAAATGTTAATGAAAGAAAAATATTTCTTGGCAACTTAAAGATGATGAAAAAATTTTCTATAGATCTTGGTGACCTTGAAGTAAAAAGTATAAAACTTGCAGATGATGGTAAAACACCAATGTTTATTGCAATAGATAATAAAGCTGCCGGAATTATTGCCGTTGCAGATACGATTAAACCGGATTCAAAAGAAGCGATTGCATTGCTTAGAAAAATGGGATTGGAAGTAGTAATGATAACCGGCGATAATACAAGGACTGCAAATGCAATCGGTAAACAGGTTGGTATAGATAGAGTTCTCGCCGAAGTTTTACCGGAAGATAAAGCTTTCAATGTTCAGAAATTGCAAAATGAAGGAAAGATTGTTGCAATGGTTGGGGATGGAATAAATGATGCGCCAGCATTAGCTCAAGCAGATATCGGTCTGGCCATTGGCACCGGAACTGACGTTGCAATCGAAGCATCTGACATTACTTTAATTAAAGGAAGTCTTAAAGGTGTTGTGCTTGCAATTCAGCTTTCTAAAGCGACAATGAAAAATATTAAAGAGAATTTATTCGGCGCTTTCTTTTACAATGGATTGGGTTTACCAATAGCTGCTGGTTTGCTTTTCCCATTCTTCGGAGTTCTGCTCTCCCCAATAATTGCGGGTGCAGCTATGGCATTTAGTTCTGTAACAGTTGTAACTAATGCAAATCGTTTAAGAAGATTTCCCCCTAAAGGGATTCTTTCTAAAAAACCAAAATTAAATTAAGGAGTTGATAAAATGACACTCGATCAAATTTTAGTAATCATAGGCGGACTTGGTTTATCGACTTTGGTTGCCTGGTATTTCTGGTTTTCAGAAAAGAAGGCAGTAAAGGTTGATGTATCTGATAGTGGAATACAGGAAGCAGTTATTAAAGTTAAAGGCGGATATACGCCCGATGTTTTAGTCTTTGAGACAGGTAAACCTATAAAATTAAATTTTATAAGAGAAGAAACAGCTTCCTGTACTGAAGAGGTAGTATTCTCTGATTTTAATAAAAGAGCTACTCTTACTCCATTTAAAACAATTCCAGTTGAATTGAAAATTGATAAACCGGGTGAATACGGTTTTCAATGCGGAATGGGAATGATTAAAGGGAAATTGATTGTTCAATAAACATACTTTGGAATCTTGTTTGCTCTTAAGCAGAGCTGATGAATCTAAATATGAAAACTTTAAGGTTTCCTATTGAATAGGTTACTTTTAAAAAGTTAATACAAAATTTGAACGAGGTTTATAATGAAAAAGTATTTTTTAACAACGAAAATTATTTTTCTGATGCTGGCGAGCATCTCTTTAACAAGTTGTTCCGTATCTAATGTGAATAAAAGAGACTTTTCTTCCAGCCTCAGTTCAATTATTAAACC
>Ga0156558_1091_pt1 | contig 3783 bp, 4 predicted proteins | sample RifOxyB2_FD_111953 | JGI IMG/M metagenome (GOLD analysis project Ga0156558, IMG submission 111953) | Ignavibacteria bacterium RIFOXYB2_FULL_35_12
AATAAATCAAAGAACACGTTAGTAAAAAATATTAAAAATTTGTTGTTGGTAGCTTAGTTAAGCGGTCAACTTGAGTGTTTAAAATAAAAATGGCTGCCAAAATTAAGGCAGCCATATAAAGAGTTAGTTATAGTTTAGTCTTTATTGCCACTAAGAATCACCGAAGCTTTACCGTTAGGTCCCTCAGCTTTAATTGATATTACTACAGGAGTATATTGATTTACTAATGTATCAACTAGGGCATCCCAAACCACAAAATTGAATTGAGTCCAGCTTCTGCTTTGTGTATCTGGAAGAATTATATCAACATCACCTTGAGACTTAACATCTTCACCATCAACGGTAACTTTAATAGAAGTTCCACCTGCAAGAGGATTAGAATTTTGATCTGATAATGTATAAGTAAATGCTTGGATACCACCTTCAGGAATGGAAAATGAAGTTGGCGAAGCCGTTATCTGTGGAACACCGGAGAAAAGAACCACGATATCGCGACTAATATTTACTGAGTTTTGATCTGCTGTAGTGGCAGTTACGGATGCAAAACCCGGTCCAAATATAGGATGATTTGGTCTAGGAAGAGCTGAAATTAAATTCACCGTTCCTATTCCTAATGAGTTGGTTTGAATAGACCCCTCAATTATACCGCCTGTTGTAGTAAAATAAACAGAAGTAAGTGGTCTTACAGGGTTTGCGTATTTATCACCAACGTAAGCAGTGATAGGATCCTGCAATCCAAAGATGTTATATCCTGCAAAATTTGATTTTTCCGGAGCGATGCTAAAATGATCAAAATCAGGTAATCCGCCATGGATTGAAATTGCGACAGGCAGCGAGGTAATTTTTTTAGAACCCAAAGTTATTTCTGCAATAATTTGGACGACACCTGCTTTGGTACCACTTGTAAGATTAACAGCCGCCTGACCGTTGTTATTTGTCTTTACAACTGCTGGGCTGAGCACCTCACCGCCTCCAGGACCAGCGCCGAATTTAAAATTAACATCAATTGAATGAGCAAGGTCAATCGGTATTCCTGCCGAATCTTGAACCACAAAAGTAATCTTTGCGGTTTCTTCAGCTCCGCTTTCCTTAACACCAATGCTGTTTGTACTTTGCGATAGAAGAAAAATGCTCACAGGATCGCCGGAAGGAACGGAGCTTGAACTTTTATATTCTAATTCAATTATTGGTACCGTTACATCCGAGTTGCCGCTAACAAAAACATTTAAACTGTCAGTAACATATCCTGGTTTTGCTGCAACAAGAGATAAGTTTACGCTTGTTGTTACGGTTATATCCCGGTTAAACTTCCCTTGATTATCTGTATAGAAGACAAGTTGTCCATTTAATCCACTAACTGTTATTTGTGCGCTATCAATCGGAGTGCCTGTTAATTTGCTGATAACTTGTCCGCTTAATTTTATTGTTTGCTGTGTTTGCTGCTCATCTCCGCCACCGGTAACCTGAGTGTCCGACTCACAGCTATTAACAATGACTGAGAAGGTGAGCAGAAGTATTATTCCTGCTAAATGTTTTTTAAGAGATGTAATTGACATAATATTATTCCAAATAATTATTAATAGTTATTTGTAAGAGAATTTTTTTCGGTTCAAATGAATGATTCAGTAGTTCATCAGTTCCTGAGTTTGCTCAACTTCTATACCTAAGATAAAGAATGGGTTTTTGTCTCATTTTGTTAATTTTTTATTAAAAAAGTAAGATTTACCGAGTTTTTGCGTAATTTTTTGCGGAGGGAGTTATCTAAGGTTTACAATTGAATCATGTAAGATTAGTACGAGTGTAGGTTTGAATGATGCTATGACAATTGAGTTAATTTTGCATGTCGCTCCACTTAGTAATAAAGCGGTTCGAAGACCGCCTTAAATATTTTCATACTGCTCTCGTTTCGCCCTTAATCATTTGCCAAATTGTAAGAATTATAATCTGTATATCAAGCCAAATTGACCAATTCTCGATGTACCAAATATCATATTCAATTCTTTTACGGGTTCGTCTTTCATTTTCAATTGGATCGGTGGAGTCGCCTCGCAATCCATGAACTTGAGCCCAGCCCGTTAAGCCCGGTCTAACACGGCTTCTTAGTTTTATTTCATCTACAATTTCAGAATAGACTTCGTTGTAGGGAAGAAAGTGTGGTCTCGGCCCAACAATTGACATATCACCCTTAAGAATGTTAAAGAATTGAGGAAGTTCGTCAAGGTTAGTTCGTCTTAAAATGCTGCCAATCTTTGTAATTCGAGAATCACCTGCAATAACTGGCGAGAAGGATTGGTTTTCAGAATTTGCGCTAGTGATAAGTGTTCTGAACTTGTAAAAATTAAATGCCTTATTTTTCATCCCTATTCTTTTCTGCACAAAAAAGACTGTACCTCTTGAAAATAATTTGATAAAAATTACTATTAGTGGAATAAGCCAGCTCAGAAATAATATGATTATGAACAGTGAGAATAAAATGTCAATTAATCGTTTGGTAAATCTCCAATGTGCCTCTGCCAAAGGTTCATCACGGATAGTGATGATCGGAAAATTTTCAAACATGGTAATGCGGAATTTTTTGGAGATAAATCTAAAATAATCGGGTATGATATGAACCCGTACTGCATGACGATTGCAAACCTTGATTATTTGATCAAGCCTGGCAAATTCTTGAATTGGCAGCGCAACAATTACTTCGTTAATATTTTTTGATAGGATGACTTTCTCTAAATCATCTATTTTACCAATTAGCGCGGTTCGAGTCGGCTCTGCTGTTACATCATCTAAATAGCCGGCGAATTTGTAGGAAAATGACTGCTTCTTTATTGTTGAATTATAAAAATTTCTAGCAACTTCCCCTGAGCCAACAATCACGATGTTCTGAATTTTATTTTCTCTGAGGCTTAATTTGCCTATGAGCATTTTGAGGAGTTGAATCCTAATGCTGATGAAAAAAATCAGCACAAAAGCATAGATGAGAATAAAATTTCTTGTAAAAAGATCTTCTTTAGCTATAAAAATGAATAAGATTGCAGCTATGATTTGAACAAAGGTGTTTTTAAGTATATTGTTGAACTGGAAAGAAAACGAACGAAGATTATTATCCTCATAAAAACCATTTACGTTAGAGGTAAAATACCATAGAAAATTTAGTGCGGCGAGCAGGATAAACATGTGATTTCGCGCCATCAAAGTTTGAAAAGATTGTGCGAGAATAGCTGATGCTGTAAAAATTATGTTTAATAATAATAGATCTAGAAAAAGTCGAAAATAATAGTTTGATCTCTGATTAGCTATCATTTCTTAAAAAACTCTTCACTCTTAATTTTTATAAAAGATTTGATCTTCTCCTCAAAAATACTTCTGTCAAATTGCTTCGCATAATTACTCAGAATTTGTGGGTCAAAAGTATTTTCACTTTTTTCAAATCTCGCAACTGCATTCACAATATCATCTGGGGTTTGATCTGAAAAGTGAATGCCATACTTCCCATCAACTATTGTTTCAGCAGTTCCGCCTTTATTTAATGCAATTACGGGCGTTCCGCAGCTTAGAGCTTCAATAACTGAAATTCCAAAATCTTCTTCAGCCGCAAAAACAAATGCCCGGGCTCGTTTCATATATTCTGCAAAGTCATCAACTTCCTTGTAGTTGATCATCTTAACATTTTTAGCTGACTTAGCTTTAATTTTTTCTTTGTCTGATCCTTCTCCAATGATAATTAATTTTTTATCGGGCATTTTTGAAAACGATTCGGCAATAAGATCGATTTTTTTATATGGAACG